>Ga0302240_1000169_pt1 | contig 72974 bp, 63 predicted proteins | sample AAG_UR_His_MG_FD_193538 | JGI IMG/M metagenome (GOLD analysis project Ga0302240, IMG submission 193538) | Enriched activated sludge microbial communities from anaerobic digester in WTTP, New Holstein, Wisconsin, United States - AAG_UR_His | ecosystem: Engineered > Bioreactor > Anaerobic >... | reverse complement strand
TAGATTGTGGGCCATTAGCTCAATTGGTTAGAGCATCCGGCTCATAACCGGCAGGTCCGGGGTTCGAGTCCCTGATGGCCCACCATATGCCCAGATAGCTCAGTCGGTAGAGCAGAGGACTGAAAATCCTCGTGTCGCTGGTTCGATTCCGGCTCTGGGCACCACAATTTATTAAAACTGGGTTTGTCCCAGTTTTTTTTATTTTTTTGAAAGTTGCTAAAACTATTGTATACTAGAAGTAATGTAAACAAAGTGAGGTGACCCTTTATGGATTCAATCATCAATATATTCGCGAGCATGCGAATTATGGACGTTATAGATATTGCCATAGTAGCCTATGTTTTTTATAAAATATTTATGTTAATAAGGGAGACTAGGGCGGAACAGTTAATTAAAGGCTTGGTAGTACTGCTGGTCATCATGAAGTTATCAGAATGGGCAAAATTGTATGTCGTCCATTTTATTTTATTGAATACTATGACGCTGGGACTAATCGCATTGATTATTGTTTTCCAGCCTGAGTTAAGACGCGCGTTAGAATATATTGGAAGGAACAAAATATTCTTTGCCAAAATGGCCGAAGAGCAGGAGGAGGCCCTTAACCGCACTATTCATGAACTTGTAAGCGCAGTTGTCAGCCTTTCCAGAGAACAGATTGGTGCCTTAATTGTAATGGAAAGACAAACAGGGTTAAATGAAATCGCTTCGACAGGTGTAAAAATTGATGCGGAGATCACAAGTGGACTTTTAATTAATATATTTATTCCAAACACACCTCTGCATGACGGCTCCGTTATAATCAGAAAGGACAGGATTCTCGCAGCAGGTTGCTTTTTGCCGCTGTCTGCCAATCAAACGATCAGCAAGGAGCTTGGAACTCGCCATAGAGCTGCTCTGGGCATTGCTGAACAGTCGGATGCTTTGGTAGTCATAGTGTCAGAAGAAACAGGCACCATTTCTGTCGCTCTGAACGGGAAATTATCACGATACTTGGACGCCAATACTTTAACCAGCGTTATTAAGAAAGCATATTCTGAAGAAGAACAGCCAGCTATTATGAAGCGGCGCTGGAGGTTAAATCATGAACTTATTAAAAAGAATTGATGATTGGAAACAGAGCCCCAAATATTCCAAGTTTCAGAGGAATATAACCCCAAAACTATTGGCAATCCTATTTGCTGTTTTATTTTGGCTCTATGTCATGGATCAGGTAAATCCTGAAATGATCAAGACTATTCCCGACGTTAAAGTTGAGTTATTGAATATAGAGAATGCACAGAATGAAGGTTTAGTCATGATGGGCGAGAAAGAATTCTATGTAGATGTAAAGCTTAAAGGGCGTCGCAGCGAGGTCATAAAGGTAACATCAAACGATCTGCTGGTAACTGCAGATCTTGAAGGTTTTAAAAAGGGAACGAATAATGTTATGCTGAGTTCAAAAATATTTGTAGCCAATGTTACTATTGAAAGTCTATCAATGAATTCAATTAAAATTTCATTGGATCGAATTGTCGAAGTTGCGAAAAAAGTGAAGATAGATTATGTGGGCACCATTGCTGAGAACTACACTACCGGTGATTTATCCATAGCACCGGAAGAGATCCTGGTCAAGGGGCCAGAAAGTCTCGTAAATAATATCTCTTCACTCCGTGGTGAATTGGATCTTACAGAGGTTTCTGATCAATTGATTAAAGAAATCCCTGTTACAGCCATTGATCTGGAAGGCAATCCTGTTAATGGTGTTGAGCTTGGCAGAAGTTACGTAACCGTTCAACTTGGAATTTTTAAACTTTCCAATGTTCCAGTTGAGGTCATGCTACGTGGAGTGGTGGCAAATGGCTACAAACTAGTTAAGACAGAAGTTCTTCCAGCGCTGGTGACTATACGTGGCGAAGATGCTCTGATTTCAACCATTGAGAAAGTTAGTACGGAAGAGATTGATATATCAGGTATGACTGAAACATTTGAAAGGGAAGTCGTCCTGAAGTTGCCGGAGGGCGTATCGGCGCCTTTTGCTGAAGAATCAATCAATATTAAGTTCCATATTGAACCCATAATGGTAGGGTCGTTGGAATTCAATTCAGATGAAATCGTTATTGATAATTTGGATCCTGAAATGGCTTATGAGGTGCTCAGTCCAGCGAGCAATGTGTATGTAGCTTATGTTCGTGATGTCGAGAGCGTTATCGAAGGATTGAACAAGGAGAATTTTAAAATTTCTGTAGATGCGGATGGTGTGGAAGAAGGTGACCATCGGCTGCCTTTGAAATATTTTTCAGAGGGATCGCATGATTCAGTGGAACTTTCCCCTGATACGCTGTTGGTTCGAGTCACCCGGAGGTGATGAATAAAATCATGGAACGTGAAATTGAAATGATACTCGACTCCACTCACGATGCCATGATCGCGGTAGATAGAGTGGGCAGAATTACATTATTCAATAAGGCGGCCGGTTTGCTGACTCAAAAGAATCCTTTAAATGCCATTGGAAAGCCGGTTGATGAAATCATTGAGAATACACGTTTACCCTGGATTCTCAGAACGGGGTTAAGCGAGTTGAATCAGAAGCAGCCGCTGGGCGATATCACAATCATTACAAACCGGATGCCGGTGATGAATGAACGTGGGGAGGTTGTTGGAGCGATTGCAGTTTTCAGGGATATTACTGAAGTTCAAGAATTGGCTGAGGAAATTACAAATCTGAAAGAAATCCGTGGGATGCTTGAAGCGATCTTCAATTCAACTCAAGATGCCATTTCGGTGGTGGATCAAAATGGCATCGGCGTCATGATTAATCCGGCTTATACGCATATTACCGGCTACACGAGTAAAGATGTCATTGGAAAAATGTGCACTGTCGACTTCAGCGAGGGCGAAAGCGTGCATTTAAAAGTTTTGGCAACAGGTAAAGCCGTGAAAGGCGCCCGACTGAAAGTGGGTGTCAACCGAAAAGAGGTTTTGGTGGAAGCTGCTCCAATTATGGTAGGGGAAGCACTTCGCGGCAGTGTTGCAGTAATTCATGACCTGTCAGAAATAAACAGACTGATATTGGAACTCGATCAAGCAAAGCAACTCATACGGAATCTGGAAGCCAAATATACGTTTTCTGATATTAAGGGAAAGCATAGTACGATCCTGAATGCTATAGAAAAAGCGAAGCTCGCTGCGGTTACGCCTGCGACAGTTGTTCTGCGGGGTGAGAGTGGGACGGGAAAAGAATTGTTTGCCCACGCTATTCATAATGCGAGTGACCGACGGTATTCTCAATTTGTGAGGGTGAATTGTGCTGCTATAAGCGAAACAATTTTAGAGAGCGAATTATTTGGATATGATGAGGGCGCGTTCACTGGTGCAAGTAAAGGTGGAAAGAAAGGTCTGTTTGAACGCGCGCATGGTGGGACACTATTTCTTGATGAAATTGGTGAAATAAGCCTGAGCATGCAGACAAAACTTCTGCGGGTCCTTCAGGAAAAAGAAATTGTACGAGTTGGTGGGACAAAAGCCATTCCAATTGATGTCAGAGTGATTTCAGCTACAAACCTCGATTTGGAGAAAGCGGTGGAGCAAGGGCGATTCAGGAAGGATTTATATTATAGGATTCATGTATTCCCAATTTCGATCCCTCCCTTGAAGGATCATAAAGAAGACGTAAGGGAGCTTGCTGAATTTTTCATAGTGAAATATAATCAGGAATTTGGAAGAAATGTCAGCGATCTGTCTAATGAAGCCATTAAAGTGATGCTGGATTATGATTGGCCAGGGAACGTGCGTGAACTTGAGAATTTCATAGGTCGTGCATTGATTAATATGAAAATCACAGAGACTGTAATTTTGAAGCGTCATTTGCCAAACCTTGAGTTCTCTGGCCCGGATGTTCACTCGGCTGCAGTGGAAGAAATTCAAATCGCCTCGAATTTTCAGACGACCACATTGTCAGACATTGTGGAAAAGGCAGAGAAGCAAGCGATCTCGGAAGCACTCGAGGCAACGGGTGGCAATCGTGAGCACACCGCCAAACTGCTGGATATATCATTAAGAACTCTTTATTACAAGATCCAAAAATATCAGATTTAATGCAAAATGGGAACGGAGCAAAAGGAGACAAGTGCAATAACTTGCACTTAAAATCAGATGTTGCAAAAAGTTGCATGCTAATATTTGCATTCGTGTGCAATGCACATTTAACGAGCAAAAATAAGACTAGAGTAATGCCTGAAAGCCAGGGATACCAGTACTTTCAAAAGTATGGTCCAACTGGCTTTTTATTAATTTTTGGCATGGGAATTGCGTATTGTATTTGTGTATGCCAAAGGGGAGGTACTGCGTTTGACAAAAGAATTCGTATTAGTAATTAATCCGGGATCTACTTCGACAAAAGTTGCTGTTTTTAAAGAGAATGATTTGATTATTCAAGAGAATTTGACTCACTCAGCTGAGGCGTTGTCAAAATACGAACAAATTGCAGATCAGTTTGATTTTAGGACGGAGTTGATACTTACCTGGTATCAAAACTCGGGTTACAGTCTTAACGCCCTTAAAGCAGTCATCGGCCGCGGCGGGTTGTTAAAGCCTATGCCAAGCGGTATTTATGAAGTCACAGAGGCTATGATGGAAGACCTTAAAATTGGAATTCAAGGACAGCACGCATCAAATCTAGGAGGTCTGATTGCTGACTTGATTGCGAAGAAAGCGGGCGTTAAGGCCTATATTTCGGATCCGGTCGCTGTGGATGAATTTGATGAAGTGGCTCGAATATCAGGAATACCGGAAATTAAACGCAAATCGTTGGTTCACGCATTGAATATTAAGGCTACTGCGCATCGATATGAGAAAGAGCAAGAGAAGGACCTAAAAGACATGAACTTGATCGTGGTGCACATTGGCGGGGGCATTTCTGTCGCGCCTATGACCAAGGGAAAAATTGTAGATGTCAATAATGCCAATGAAATGGGGCCTTTTTCACCCGAGAGAGCAGGTACCTTGCCGGTTGGGGATGTAGTTAAAATGTGTTTCTCAGGCGCCTATACAGAAAAGGAATTGAAAACAAAGATCAACAGTAAAGGTGGATTGGTAGGTTATCTGGGTACCAATGACGCCCGAGAGGTCATGAAGCGTATTGAAGCGGGTGATCTTCAGGCAAAATTGATTTTTGATGCCATGGGCTATCAAATCGCGAAAGAAATTGGCGCCATGGCCGCAGTTCTTGAAGGACGTGTGGACGCAATCCTATTAACGGGTGGTGTGGCGTATTCTAAGTACCTGACAGACTTAATCTCTTCCCATGTGGAATTCATAGCACCGGTCGTCATAAAGCCGGGTGAGGACGAAATGACGGCCTTAAATGAAAGTGCACTCAGAGTTTTGAATGATATTGAGACTGCGAAACTATATGAAAACGAGGTGAACTAGGTGATTAAAAACTTTGATGAAGTTATTGAGGCTGCGAAGCTGAGAGGACCTAAAACTTTGGCCGTTGCCTGTGCTCAGGATGAGGATGTATTGCTGGCAGTAGAAAACGCCAGAAAAGCAGGAATCGCTGAGGCAATCCTCGTTGGAAACAAATCAGAAATTGAAGCTATAGCAAGTCGACAAAACATTGATTTAAAGCATTATCAAATTGAAGACATTCAGGATTTGGCGGAAGCTTCTTTGAGAGCGGTAGAGCTGGTATCCTGTGGTAAGGCTCACCTTGTCATGAAGGGTCTGGTGGACACTGCCATCATATTAAAAGCTGTTTTGAACAAAGAAGTCGGGCTTCGAACCGGCAACGCTTTGAGCCATGTGGCTGTATTTGATGTTCCGAATTTCCCAAGGCTTTTGTTTGTGACCGACGCCGCAATGAATATTGCGCCGGATGTTGAGACTAAGCGGATGATTATAGAAAACTCATTGGATGTTGCGAAAGCGTTGGACATAGAGCTCCCAAATGTGGGTGTGATTTGCGCCAAAGAAAAGGTCAATGACAAAATGCCTGCGACGGTAGACGCGGCTGAACTGGTCAGAATGAATCAAGAGGGCATCATTAAAGGCTGTAAAGTGGGTGGTCCGTTCGCGCTTGACAATGCGGTTTCTGAGGAGGCTGCAAGGATTAAAGGCATCAAGGATCCAATGGGTGGTAAAGTCGATATTTTGATGTGTCCGACCATTGAAGCCGGAAATGTCTTGTACAAGGCACTTACATTCTTGGCAGGGGCAAGAAGTGCCGGCATTATTGTAGGTGCGAAAGCCCCGGTTGTGTTAACTTCCCGTGCGGATGATGATGATTCAAAATTAAACTCCATCGCACTGGGTGTGTTGATGGCAGCTTTGAAATAGAGGTGATTTGATGTCAACTTATAGAGTTTTAGCAATCAATCCGGGTTCAACGTCTACAAAGATTGCCATTTTCGAAAATGAAAAGTGCTTGTTTGAAACGACACTTCGACACTCAAATGAGGAAATTTCCAAATACGCGCACATTTTTGACCAATATGAATTCAGAAAAAATGTCATTCTCGATGTATTAAATGAAAAGGAAATCAACTTAACGAAACTGAGCTCGGTCGTCGGCCGCGGCGGACTTCTTAAACCAATTGAAGGCGGCACTTACCTAGTGTCGGACAATATGCTGCAGGATCTCAAGCAGGGCGTCCTGGGTGAGCATGCCTCAAACCTCGGCGGTGTTTTGGCTTATGAAATTGCGTCAAAGCTCAACATTCCGTCATATATAGTGGATCCAGTCGTGGTAGATGAACTTGACGACATTGCGCGAATCTCTGGCATCCCTGAAATTAAGCGGATTTCAATCTTCCATGCGCTCAATCAGAAAGCCGTTGCACGCAGGGCGGCGAAGGAAATGGGCCGCGACTACCATTCGCTCAACCTGATTGTCGCGCACCTTGGCGGTGGGATTTCAGTAGGCGCCCATAAACAAGGTCGTGTCATTGATGTGAATAATGCTTTGGATGGAGAGGGACCGTTTTCGCCTGAAAGATCCGGCAGTCTTCCGGTTGGGGACTTGATTAAACTCTGTTTTTCAGGAAAAATGACTCAGAGTGAAATTAAGAAAAGAATCACAGGAAATGGCGGCCTGGTCGCTTATCTGGGAACCAATAATGCGAAGGAAGTCTCTGAACGCATTGACGCAGGGGATCAGGAAGCGGAACTGATTTATCAGGCTATGGCCTATCAGGTGGCCAAGGAAATTGGAAGCTGTGCAGCAGTTCTGAAGGGTGAGGTGGATGCGATTCTCATCACGGGTGGAATTGCTTATGATAAAAGGTTTGTCAATTGGATCGAAAAGAGAGTTCAATTCATAGCGCCAGTTAAGAAATATCCTGGTGAAGACGAAATGACGGCCCTTGTTGAAGGCGCACTGAGGATTCTGAATGGGGAAGAAGAGCCAAAGCAATACCTTTAATGTGAAGGATGTGACAGAATTGCAGAATGCTCTACTGGCGGATCGCAGAATCCGGGTCATCATTGGTCATTATGGAAGCGGCAAGACGGAGTTCTCGGTTAATTATGCTTTGGCAATGTCCCAGGCTGGATTGAAGACTTCGCTGGCGGATCTCGACATTGTCAATCCTTACTTCAGATCCAGAGAGAAAGCAGAAATGCTGGAACAGCATGGGATCCATGTCATCAGCAGTTCAAGGGGCCACAACGCGAATATTGATATCCCAATGATTTCAGCTGAAATTTTCGCGCCGCTCGAAAATTTAAGCACGCATGTGGTACTGGATGTCGGAGGGGATTCGATTGGAGCGAGGGCGGTCGCACAATTCAGGCATCACTTAAAACCGGGACAATATGACATGTATTGCGTGATCAATAGAAATCGTGAACAGACGAAAGATCTTCAGGGTGTTATGGACCATATTGGTGGGATTGAAGCGACCATCGGCGCAAAGGTCACTGGACTCATCAACAATACACACATGTTGAGGGAAACGACTGTTCAGGATGTGATGTATGGTCAGGCGTTGGTCCTGGAGGTTTCGGCGTATACCGGACTGCCAATTCGATATGTCAGCGCGATAGCGACCGTGGCAGAGCAACTGCCCAAGTCTTTGGCGGGGACCATCTTACCGCTTGAACTATACATGAGAGAAGCTTGGATGTAGGTCAATATGCAGGCTAAATGGAACAGGATAACGAGGAGGAATCAGCGTGGCAAAAGCTAAAGGACACGTAGAGTTCAACGAAAATATCTGCAAAGGCTGTGGATTGTGTGTTGAAGTCTGTCCTGTCAAAATCATTGCACTTGATCGAACCAGAATCAACGTCAAGGGCTATTATCCGGCATCTGTGGCAGAGATGGATAAATGTATAGGGTGCGCGAATTGTGCAACGATTTGTCCGGATCTGGTCATTACTGTTGAGAGGGAAATGGTCTAATCTACCAAGGAGGGATCCATCATGGCAAAAGTTTTGATGAAGGGCAACGAAGCAATCGGAGCGGCGGCTATTAATGCGGGCTGCAGATATTTCTTCGGCTATCCGATCACACCGCAGAATGAAGTGCCTGAATATATGTCCAGAGAATTGCCGAAGGCTGGCGGAGTTTTTGTTCAAGCTGAAAGCGAAGTTGCGGCTATCAATATGGTATATGGGGCTTCCGGCGCGGGCGCGAGGGTTATGACATCGTCTTCCTCTCCGGGCATCGCACTGAAGCAAGAGGGGATTACATATATCGCCGGTGCGGAGCTGCCTTGCGTCATAGTCAACATCATGCGCGGCGGTCCTGGTCTCGGCGGAATCCAGCCTGCTCAGTCAGATTACAACCAGTCGACACGCGGCGGCGGCAACGGTGATTATAAGCTGCTGGTATATGCTCCAGCAAACCTTCAGGAAATGGTAGATATGGTTCAGGAAGCCTTCGATGCTGCGGATTACTACAGGAACCCGGTATTGGTTGTGGGCGACGGCATGATTGGTCAAATGATGGAACCGGTTGAATTTAAACCTTATGTGTCTAAATATGAACTCGCTGAAAAAACCTGGGCTACGGATGGTACAAAAGGGAAGCGTGGGCCGAATATCATCAACTCCTTGTTCCTCGACCCTGCCAAGCTCGAAGACCACAATGTGAAACTGCAGGCAAAATATAAAGCTATCAAGGAAAACGAGGCGCGTGCTGAGTTATACAATATGGATAAAGCACAACTTGTCATTGTCGCCTATGGTACAACCTCCCGCATAGCCAAGAACGCTATAGAGTCTCTTAAAAAAGAGGGGATTGAAGTAGGCCTGATCCGGCCTCAAACCCTGTGGCCGTTCCCAGATCGCGCATTTGAGTCATTGCCTGAATCCTGTAAAGGTCTTCTGGTCGTTGAAATGTCAATGGGACAGATGATTGATGACGTTAAGCTGGCAACCAGCTGTAGACTTCCGGTAGAGTTCTATGGCAGAGCTGGCGGTATGATCCCTGAACCGGATGCAATAGCAGACAAGATCAAGGAAATGCTTGGAGGTGTCAAGTAATGGCGGTTGTATTTCAGAAGACGCGTGGTTTAACAGACGTTCAGACGCATTACTGTCCGGGATGTACTCATGGAATAATTCACAGACTAGTCGCTGAAGCCCTTGAAGAACTTGGCGTTCTCGATGACTCGATTGGGGTTTGCCCAGTCGGCTGTTCTGCGCTTGCCTATGACTATTTCAACTGCGATATGCATCAGGCTTCCCATGGCAGGGCGCCTGCGGTCGCGACCGGAGTAAAACGCGTTCACCCTAATAATGTCGTTTGGACTTACCAGGGGGATGGCGATTTGGCTTCTATCGGCACAGCGGAGATCATTCACGCGGCACACCGCGGGGAAAAGATCACCACGATCTTTGTCAACAATGCTATTTATGGCATGACGGGCGGACAAATGGCACCGACAACGCTGGTCGGGCAAAAATCCACCACCTCGCCTTATGGCAGAGACGCTGATACCTGCGGATTTCCGCTCAAGGTCGCTGAAATGATGGCCACAATCCCCGGGGCTGCATTTGTTGAGCGCGTATCTGTAGATACGCCTGCCAACGTCAGAAAAGCGAAGAAAGCGATCCTCGAAGCCTTCAAGTGTCAAATTGAAGGCAAAGGTTTTTCAATTGTTGAGGTCCTGTCAACTTGCCCTACAAACTGGGGCATGACACCTGTGGATTCCCTCGCATGGCTCCAGGCGAACATGATTCCTTACTACCCGCTTGGCAACTTCAGAAAACCAGAGGAGGCAAAGTAGGATGATTAACGAAAAAGTAATTTGCGCAGGTTTCGGAGGACAGGGCGTCATGTCTATGGGCCAGCTTATGACTTATGCAGGCATGCTTGAAAATAAAGAGGTCTCCTGGCTTCCGTCTTACGGTCCGGAAATGCGCGGCGGTACAGCAAACTGCAATGTGATCGTCTCTGAGCAAATGATTGGTTCACCAGTTATAACCAACGATGCCACGGCTGCAATTGTCATGAATTTGCCTTCTCTAGACAAATTTGAGAGCCACGTTCAGGCGGGCGGCATGATCCTGGTAAATAGCTCATTGATCACAAAGAAGGTCATGCGCGAGGACGTTCGCGCTTACTATATACCGGCAAATGAAATAGCCAACGAACTCGGAAATCCTAGAATTGCCAACATGGTGATGCTGGGCGCTTATCTCGAATTGGCGAAGCCTGTTGAAACTGGCAGCATTCTTGAGGCTTTTAAGAAGGTATTCGGAGAAAGCAAAGCGCATTTGGTACCGCTCAACAAAGAGGCCCTTGAGCGCGGTGCGGCATTCATCAAGTCACTTAGAGCATAATAGTTGTGTTGTGTGCAGCCCGGGGATCCCCGGGCTGTTTAAATTGGCGAAGGTACATGATACAGGATGTAAGGCGGCGCCAACGGACATAAGAAGGATTCTGGGGCCGCACCCAATGCCCCTTCTTCCTTTCCGGCATTTGTGGTATAATGGAGTTTAGTGAATATGAACGTTGGGGGAATTTTTTTGTTTGCTGAGTATTTTCAGGCGGCGGCGCTGATTTTCATAGCTGAAATGGGCGACAAAACTCAGATTTTGTCCATGGCGTTCGCCACGAAGTTTAAAATTCGCCAGATCCTGATAGGGGTGGCGTTGGGTGCAGCGCTGAATCATGGCCTTGCCATAGCTTTTGGCACTTTGCTCAGCCGCTATTTGCCCATGGATTGGCTGCAGTTAGTCGCAGGGTTGCTCTTTGTTTTTTTTGCCTTTTGGTCTCTGCAAGCAGAAGAGTCCGAGGAAGAGGAGGTCAAGGCTGCCTATGGTCCGGTTCTGACCGTCTCTCTGGCGTTTTTTTTAGGTGAGCTTGGTGATAAGACACAGCTGACGGCGCTGACACTATCGGCAGGGGCTCAGTGGCCTTTGGTGATCTTGGCAGGGACAGTGACGGGCATGGTGTTGACGAGTCTGATTGGCATTCTCGTCGGGATTAAGCTTGGGGACAAAATCAAAGAGCTCTATTTAAAAATGGGTGCATTTGCAGTGTTCATGTTCTTTGGCCTGCAGAAGCTCTTCGTGAGCCCGCTGACATCAGCCTGGACGTGGAGTTTTTGGATGCCATTGATTCTTGGCATAGCCATCTTGTCTTACTTTAGAATAATTACGTTCCAACGCAAACTCGCCACAATAGAGAAAACACAGTTTCAAAGAAGGGCCGAGGCGCTCAAAATCTTTGCCGGAACACTCAGAAACGAAGTCGAGCTTCTTTGCAAGGGTGAAGCCGCTTGCAGTACTTGCATAGGTGACTCGTGTCTGGTTGGCTATATGAAGTTGATTCTGGAACAGGCAGAAGAGCATATTGAGATCAATACAAAGAGTCTCAGAGATATCGAAAAACTCCTTGACCGTTCCTATGACCGACAAAAAGCGCGAGGCATCCTCAATATGCTCAACCGCTTTTATGCCGATCATCCGGATGATTTTGGGAACAGCACCAAAGACATCTTCTCCAGCGTCCGTGGAAGCCTTGAGCGAATTGTGTTCGGAACACCGCTTGGAGAATTTGATCAGTATCAGGATTATAAGAAGGCTATTGAAGCCAGGGACAGCAGCTTTGGACTAAAAAAACTGTAAGGAGCGTTTTATGGGAAAACTATTTGGTACAGATGGTGTTAGAGGAATCGCAAATGTGGAGTTGACCAATGAGCTTGCCTATAAGCTTGGACGAGTTGGAGCCTATGTCCTCACAAAGCAGAATCATCATGCGAAGTCGAGGCTTATCATAGGCAAAGATCCCAGAGTGTCTGGCGATATGCTTGAGTCGGCTTTGATAGCTGGAATCTTATCCGCAGGCTGTGATGTCATTAAAGTGGGCGTAGTTCCAACGCCGGCGATTGCTTACTTAGTCAGACATTTGAAGCTGGATTCCGGCGTTATGATCTCTGCGTCACATAACCCGGCAGAATATAATGGCATCAAATTTTTTAACTCTGAAGGATTCAAGCTCTCTGACGAAATAGAAGAGGAAATTGAGAATTATATTCTGAACGGCAAAGATATTGAAATTGAGCCAAGCGGACTAAAAATTGGGAGAAAGACTGAAGTGTACAAGGCCAATGATCTCTATTCTGAGTTCGTTGCCTCGACGATCGACACCGATCTGGAAGGTCTTCACATTGCGATCGACTGCGCCAATGGGGCTTCATCCGAAGTTGCGGTAACGACGTTGAGAGCTTTAGGCGCGAAGGTAGATGCATTTCATCATATACCAGACGGCATCAATATCAACAAGAACTGCGGGTCAACGCATACGGAGGTCATTGGTGAAATCGTCAGAAACGGGGGCTATGACGCTGGCCTCGCATTTGATGGGGACGCGGACCGCTGCCTTGCTGTGGACGAAAATGGTATTTTGGTGGACGGCGACAAAATCATGGCCATATGTGCAATTGAGCTGCAGAAAGCCAATATGCTGAAAGACCAGACGGTGGTCAGTACGGTCATGAGCAACATCGGATTTGAAGAAGCGCTGGAGAAACGCGGCATGAAGGCGCTTCGCGCAAAGGTGGGAGACCGTTATGTCCTGGAAGCCATGCGAGAAAACGGATACGTGCTCGGCGGCGAGCAGTCTGGACATATCATTTTCCTGAATCACAACACGACTGGTGATGGGTTGATGACGGCCGTTAAGTTATTGGCAGCGCTCAAGAAAAGCGGACAGAAAATGTCAGAGCTGGCAGGCGTCATGCAGGTCTACCCTCAGGTACTAAAAAACGCTAAGATCAAAAACGAGTTTAAGCATACTTACATGGAAGACGCTGTAATTGCAGCGAGAATCGCAGAGGTTGAGGCTGCGTTTCACGGAAGGGGTCGTGTGCTGATCAGACCTTCGGGGACTGAGCCGCTGGTGCGCGTTATGATTGAGGGCGACGATCAGGCGCTGCTTGAAAAATATGCCGCTGAGCTGGTCGGCCTAATTGAATCCAGGCTGGGGAAAGCTTAGAACTCTTAATTATGTCATATGGCACAGGGTTTAGGATAAAAGTGGTGTGGGCAGTGTACAATATATCACCTCAAGCTTAAAGACGTGCCCCAGAGTTCCGCTTCGCTTCACTCTGGTCGCGGGCTGCGCCCTATACAAACAAAAGTGATCCCGTTCATCAGAGAGCAAGCTCTCTTCTGTGAGTGGATCCAATTTTTCACCTCAAGCTTAAAGACGTGCCCCAGAGTTCCGCTTCGCTTCACTCTGGTCGCGGGCTGCGCCCTATACAAACAAAAGTGATCCCGTTCATCAGAGAGCAAGCTCTCTTCTGTGAGTGGATCCGATTTTCACCTCAAGCTTAAAGACGTGCCCCAGAGTTCCGCTTCGCTTCACTCTGGTCGCGGGCTGCGCCCTATACAAACAAAAGTGATCCCGTTCATCAGAGAGCAAGCTCTCTTCTGTACGGGATCACTTTTGTTTGTGCACGTCTGTTAGCCTTCGCGGATGCACGGCTTTAGCTGAATCATAACCATCGGCATAAAAAAGCTCATTTAAAGCGGCGCTTGAAACTGAAGCGCTGCTTTTCCTTTATATGGAATCGGGAGATAGGCGGCAAAATTTTGGTACCGCTGTGATGATTTACTTATTTCCTAATTTGTTACACATCCGCTGGAGAACAATGATATAATGTAAAAGGCTATTGACACAAAAAGAAGCGGCCATAAGGAGGGGTGGAAAGCCGTTAATTGGATAGAACTGCGATGTAAAAGCAAAGCGCCAGAACTGCCATAACTTATTCGACTGGCAGTTGACGAGGACGGGGTTTATCGAAATTTCGGCGGATGCCCCCGCGGTCAGCCGTGACCGAAAACATTCCCAAAGCTTAGGAGTGATCCTGGGGACAAATGGAATGGGACGGTATGTAATGAAGCCTATTGGGACTCAGTCGCAGTGTCCTGTTTCTTTTTGCGCGATGCCAAAAACATAAAAAAGGAGAATAAAATTATGTGTGGGATCGTAGGTTATATTGGAAGTCAGGAGGCAGTCCCTTTTTTGCTGGACGGCCTGGAGCGACTGGAATATCGAGGTTATGACTCCGCAGGGCTGTCAGTCATTGACGGTGAGGGACTCAAAGTCAGGAAGATCAAAGGCCGTCTTGAAGGGCTGAAAAACCTGATGAATGAAGATCCCATTTCTGCGCATGTGGGCATTGGTCATACCCGCTGGGCTACCCATGGGGCGCCAACAGTTCCAAATGCCCATCCGCATTTGAACCAAAGCGGAACTATTTCTGTCATTCACAATGGGATTCTTGAAAACTACATGAAGATTAAAGAATGGCTTATACAGGAAAAAGGTTATGAATTTAAGTCTGAAACGGATACAGAAGTTATAGCGCACCTGATCGATTTTTACTATGACGGAGATATTCTGAAAGCTGTCAACAAAGCGGTGGAAGTCATGGAGGGCGCCTATGCATTGGGCGTCATCTGCCAGTTTGAGCCGGATAAAATTGTCGCTGTGAGAAAGGACAGCCCTTTAATCGTTGGGCTTGGAACGGATGCGAATTTCATAGCTTCGGATATCCCGGCGCTTCTGAAGTACACCCGCAACATCTACCTGATCGAGAATGGCGAAACGGTACTTTTAACAAAAGACAAGGTGACTATTTGGGATGAAAAGGGCGACGAGGTCAAGCGCGACATCTATCAGGTCACCTGGGACATTGACTCTGCTGAAAAAGAAGGCTTTGAGCACTTTACGCTTAAAGAGATCTTCGAGCAGCCAAAGGCTATTCGCGACACCCTGTTTCCGAGACTGGACAAGGAAGATGGCATCGTGCTCGACGGGATCAAGCTTTCAAAAGAGCAAATTGAAGCTTTTGACCGCGTCTATATTGTGGCGTGCGGCACCGCTTATCACGCGGGTTTGGTTGGAAGATTCGCCATTGAGCGCTTTGCGGGCATTCCGGTGAGCGTGGAAGTCGCTTCGGAGTTCAGATACAGAGATCCGTTTATTGATGACAAAACACTGTTCATTGCAGTTTCACAGTCAGGGGAGACCTTGGATACACTGGCAGCGCTCAGGGAAGCCAAGAGAAAAGGCGCCAGGATTCTGAGCATTGTCAACGTTGTGGGCAGCTCTGTGACGCGTGAGAGCCATGATGTGCTGTACACATGGGCAGGACCTGAGATAGGGGTCGCGTCGACTAAAGCATACACCACCCAGTTGATCGCGTTCTACCTGATCGCATTGTATATGGCCAGACTGACCGGAAAAATGACTGACCCTATATATCACGAAATTCTGGATGAACTGAAGGTCATGGACAAGAAAGTTGAGGCCGTACTTAAAAATGCGGATGTCTGCAAAGCTATGGCACAGCTTCAAAAGGACAATACGTCGGTTTTCTTTATGGGCCGCGGTGTGGATGTTGAAACTTCGTTTGAGGGCTCCCTCAAATACAAGGAAATTTCTTATATCAACTCCGTCGCCATCGCAGCAGGTGAGCTGAAGCATGGCACGATCGCGCTTATCGAAGAGGGAACGCTGGTCATGGCACTCGCGACTCAAGAACGCCTCTTTGAGAAAATGTGCTCCAATATGCTCGAAGTCAAAGCCCGAGGCGCACACGTTGTGGCGATTGCTCAGGAAGGCCGCACGGAGATTGAGAAGTACGCCAGTGAAGTGTTCTATATTCCGCACACCATGGATGAACTTGCACCGCTATTGTCCATTATTCCGCTTCAACTGTTGGCTTATTATGTTTCGGCAGCGAGAGGCAATGATGTGGACAAACCACGCAATCTCGCCAAGAGTGTAACTGTCGAGTAAAGTACAATAAGGAGGCTGAGCGTCAGTGATTGTGACCACGACCCCAAGTGTAGAAGGAAAAAAAATAATCGCTTACAAAGGTGTAGTCTTTGGAGAGGTCATCTCAGGGGTAGACTTTATCAAAGATTTTGCGGCAGGGCTGACCAATTTCTTTGGCGGACGATCCGGATCCTATGAAGGCGAGCTTATAGATGCGAGAAATCAGGCTATGCAGGAATTGGAACGCAGGGCCGGCGCGCTTGGCGCCAACGCAATTGTAGGTGTGGACATCGATTATGAGGTGCTCGGACAGGCTGGGAACATGTTGATGGTGACCGCATCTGGTACGGCGGTTGTCGTGGAGTAGCTCCTCTGACCATCGGAAAAAGCCTGAATAATATTACGAAAAAAGATCCGCGGATCAAGTCATACGGCTTGGTCGGCGGATCTTCTCAGTTTTTGGGTTGTCTGTCATGTTGTTGTCAGCGAATGACGACAACAGGGATTTCTGAATGGTGAACAACCTTGTTTGTAACAGAGCCAATCAGGAGACGTTTGGCTGCGCCCATGCCATGGGTGCACATCATGATCATGTGATAGTCCTCAGTCTCTGCAATGCGTACGATCATTTGAGCAGGATCACCGGTAACATGCATTTTTTTAATATTAGTGATGCCTGCTTCGCGAAGTGAAGCCTCAGCTAAATTAAGCATCTCTTGCGCGGTCTCTTCAAATTTTTCGCGGTTTAAGTCGTAGACACCAATCAGGTCGCCATGAACAAGGTTTCTGTCAAGCGGAATGATATTGAGAAGTGTCACTTCATAATCGAGGCAAGACACGAAATCCTTGAGATACTCTTTGAGTCTGTCAGGAACATTGGATGAGTCAATTGGAAGAAGAAGCTTTCTCATTGTCCAGACCTCCTTAAATGTATTATGGAGAGCCTTAATCTGCAATCCCGGAGGACATTGCAGACTTTAGGCTCTCAACTGCTTTATCGTCAATATACCTATAGGAATCGGTGCGCGCGACCGTAAAGTTCATGTGGCTACTGAATAACGAGAACTGGCACATAACAGTTATGAACCACTTTATTCGTCACACTGCCGATCATCAGGCGTTTTGCTGCGTCGAAACCATGGGTGTTCATAAGAACGATACGGAATTCTTCGCCTTCTGCAAGGGCCACAATCTCAGCAGCGGGATTGCCTTTAAGCACTTTGGTTTTAACGTTCTCAATGCCGGCGTCCTTTAATTGCTGAGCGATCTTGGCAACCATTTCGTTGGCGACATGTTCAAATGTTTCGCCGTGGAGTCCGAATACTGTCGCAAGATGAGGGTGAGACAGAGCTTCCTCGTAAGCCATGACGTGCAATACGGTAACTTCATAGCCTTGAGAGGTGGAAAACTCTTTGACGTAATCAAGGGTTCTTTCGCTGAGTTTCGCGCCATCAACTGGAAGTAACAGTTTGTTCATGATGACACCTCCTTTGTTTCCTCCGGTTTTTCCATATATACCCCCATTAACGCCAATTAAAAGATTTAAAGTTCAAATTGTATCGATACAAGTTGGACTTGTTTTGATTATGCGTTCTTAATAAAAAACCGGTACAGAGCTCTGCCGATGGTGATGTGCAGACTTCTGTACCGGTTCATTTCAAAGGATTAAGCAGCATTCTCCGCGTTTTGCTTTATTGTAGCGGCACGCTTTTTTCTGCTGGCCGTGTTGAGAAACAGGACAAGGAAAGCAGCTGCGACAGCTATACCGACAGGGTACGCGAAGGAAGCCGGGAGTTTAAAGCCTTCAGGTGCGATTAGGATATAAGTTATGGAAACGGCACTCATGAAGGTTGCAGGAACCGTTGCGATCCAGTGGACCTGGTTTTTGAGGTAGAGATACATCGCTGCTGCCCAAAGAACGATCATAGCCAAGGTTTGGTTGGACCATGCGAAGTAACGCCATACGATGTTAAAGTCGATTTTAGTCAGCGCGAAGCCGATGACAAAGAGTGGAACCGAAATCATCAGACGGTTCTTGATTGGACCTTGCTTGTACTTGAGCATATCAGCTATGGTGAGTCTCGCGCTTCTGAAGGCAGTGTCGCCTGAAGTTACCGGGCAAGCGACAACGCCGAGAATTGCGAGGACACCGCCGACTTTGCCCAGAAGCGTATTGGAAATCGTATTGACGACCCAAGCTTGTCCGCCGTTCGCGCTCATCTGAGCACCGAGCTCACCAGTGCTGCCAAAGAAGGCCATAGCTGCCGCAGCCCAGATCAAAGCAACGATTCCTTCTGCGATCATAGCGCCGTAAAAGACTTTTCGACCTTGCCGTTCATTGGTGATGCATCTTGCCATCATAGGAGACTGAGTGGAGTGGAAGCCGCTGATTGCGCCGCAGGCAATCGTAATGAACATAAGCGGCCAAATCGGGAGGTTGCTTGGGTGTAAGTTGGCCAGCTGGATTTCGGGAATTTGGTAACCGCCGAACAGAATTCCGCCAGTGACGCCAACCGCCATAATCAACAAGGTTGCGCCAAAGAGGGGATAAATTTTACCAATCAATTGATCGATAGGCAACATGGTTGCAATAACATAATAAGCGAAAATGGCATAAATCCAGAAGACCTTATTGAAGGTCGGCGGGGTGATGCCGGAAAGCAAGGCAGCAGGGCCGGTAATGAAGACGACGCCTACCAGAATAAGTACAATGATTGAGAAGCCGCGCATGAAATTCTTAAGGCCAGGGCCAAGATAATGGCCGACAACTTCTGGAATACTCGCACCGTTGTGTCGGACAGAAAGCATTCCTGAGAAATAGTCGTGGACGCCGCCTGCAAAGATTGAGCCAAGTACAATCCAGAGGAAGGCGACTGGACCCCACAGGGCACCCGCTATGGCACCGAAGATCGGGCCAAGACCGGCGATATTCAAGAATTGAATCATGAAGATTTTCCATCCCGGAAGCGGAACGTAATCAACGCCGTCGTTCATGACAACGGCTGGCGTAGTCAGGCTTTCATCTGCGCCGAACTTCGACTCGACGATCTTGCCATAGATGAAGTAGCCTGCGACCAGAGCGACAATAGACAGAAGAAAAGAAATCATTTGAGTCCTCCTTTTACTATGTATGAGTTCGCGTTTGCTTACAGGTCCAAGTGTACAATAAAAAAAACGCCTGAGGCGTTTTTAGGTATGAAATGACGTGAATTCTGCATGAAGCGTCAAAATGATCCCATAATTTGTTTGAACTCCGACAGGTAATGCCGGCTGACAGGGATTGGATTTTCGATATCTTTCAGTTTCAATTGATAAGTGTGGTTGAACCATGGGATTATTTCCTCAATCTTGTCCAGATTAACGACGAAGGATCTGTGACATCTGAAAAATTTTTTTGGATCCAGCTTCTTTTGAAAACTGCTGATACTTGAGACGACTACGAAGGCATCTTCCTTGGTAAAAATATGAACTTCTCGCTCGCGAACCTCAATATAACACAACTCAGTGACAGGTACCACTCTCATTTTTTCTGACTTCCAAAGGGTCAGCTTTTCGGGATATGAAATCTCGACGGGATCCAGTGCGCTCAGTTTATTGAGAAGAAGTTCCAGCCTGTCTTCAGAAAAAGGTTTCAGCAGATAGTCAAACGCTTCAAGTTCAAAGGCTTCCACGGCGTATTCCCTGTGAGCAGTCACAAAAATGACCCGCGAGTCCACCCCCCATTGTCTGAGCTGTCTGGCGAAGCTCATACCATCCAGCTGCGGCATGCTGATGTCCAGAAAGACGAGGTCGGGTTTTGTCTGACGGACGTATTCCAAAGCCTCCGGTGCGTCGTCAAAATCCTCAAGTATTGTGATGTCGCTGTTTTGTTCAATCAGATAAGCAAGCTCCTTGCGCGCGGGCATTTCGTCATCTACAATGATACAATTCAAGCGACCACACCTTTCGTCTGGCTTGGAATTTCAAAGGATATGCGAGTGCCTTTGTTCAGGCGTTCTATTATTAAACCGCTGCCATAAATCAAACGAAGTCGATTTTGCACATTGGATAGTCCAATGTGATGGCTAGGCAGTGTCCCTTGTTCAATTTGCGAAATCAGGTCAGGATCAATGCCTCTTCCGTCATCTTCCACCGTGATTTTTGCCGTACCTTCTCCTGTCTTTTGAATTATGAGTTGGATCGTGCCTCGGCCAATACCTTCCATGATCCCGTGTTTGACAGCGTTTTCAACAAGTGGCTGAATGATGAGGGAAGGGATGGAGAGTTCGAGATCCGAATCTATGATGTATTCAACTTTAAGCTTGTCACCAAAACGGGCACGTTCAATATCCACATAGGCTTTTACCTGTTCGATCTCACGGCTGATGCTCACCAATCGATCCGCAGATTCTAAATTGTATCTTAAATAAGTGGAAAGATCGACAATCAACTGTCGCGCCTTTTCGGGCTCATCTCGTGTGAATGCGGTTATGGTGTTGAGTGCATTGAAGAGAAAATGCGGGTTAATCTGAGACTGAAGGGCTCTAATTTCAGATTGTGTCGCCAGTTCCTCCAATTTGTGTATTTTGCTGATCTCCAGCTGTGTCGATATGATCTGAGACAGTCCAATGGCAAGCTGTGCCGTACTTTCTGAAATCATACCCTCTTTGCCATAATATATTTTAAGTGTTCCCATGACCTGTTCGCCTTCAAAAATAGGGACTATTACTGCGGATTTCAGTGGGCAGTTCTCGAAATCACATTGAATGTCCGTTTTCTTGTTCAGAAACAAAATCTCACCTGAATCGATGACCATGCGAGTCGCCTCTGTTCCAATGGGGCTGCCGCTTTCATGATGATCCGCGCCAAGGCCGACGTGAGAAAGAATCGTATCACGATCAGTAATTGATACCGCGTCCGCCTGAATAGAAGCTTGGATGATCTGACAGATTTTCTCAATAGATTCAGGCGTGATGTCCCTGAAATAAGGCAGTGTCTGGTTGGCCACATCCATAGCCGTCTTGGCCTGACGTGCCGCAATATTCTCTTTCTCGTCAAAGAGGTTCTGAATAATTAAGATCAAGATGCTGATTCCAATGCCGTTGGTCATACTCATGGGCAGATAAATGCTCTTAACCACAGCAAGGGCTGCCGGAAAAGGTTTTGACATCAGAAGAATCAGCAGCATTTCGAAGGTTTCCATGACAAAGCCGCCAGCGAGTCCCAGCATCCATTTGTTTTTTCTGGTGGACTTATGATAGATAAAGGAAGCAGCAATGCCTGCGCCGATGGTCGCAATTGCACATGGTACTGCTGTCAGTGACCCCACCTGCATAGTCAGTCTGTGGAGCCCTGCGATGATCCCTGCTGTAATGCCAACAAAGGGACCGGCCAATATCCCGCCGACCATGACGCCTATGAGCCGCGTATTTGCAATGGCACCTTGAATTTCTGTACCAATATAAGTGCCTAAAATGCCAAAGGCGCCAAAAATAAACGCCAAGATCAGTTTTTCCTTAAATGAAAATTTTTCTTTAAGCATAATTTTCTTAAAGAGTGACAGTCTTGAAAGCCAAAAGGCGAGAAGGACGACGTAGCCCAGGTTGTTGGTCAAATTTCGCAGAAGAATCATGCGTCAACCTCCACTTGATCAAAATTGAGATGTTCTATTATACCATGTTATTTGTCCTTTTTCCTTCCTCTGAATAATGAGAAGCTCCCAAATCCACCAATAATGGCAATATAAAACGCGAAATCATAGGCAAGCCCGGTGTTGTTGACCTCGTAAATTCTGTAGCCGCCGCGAATGAACCCAAGGAGCATGGACAGCGGGGCGAGCCAGCCGTGCCAGATCCCTGACAGGAAGCCGGCCGGATGATCCGCGGTATAACTGCCATCCCCGGGCAGGCAGGCGGTTAGAGTAAGCATGATTAAAAGGATCAAAAGAGTAAGCGTAATTCTTTTCATGTAAGAACCTCCTCGTGGGCAATCTATGACAAAAGCTTACAGGCGAAATAAAAGTCTGTTCCTCTGTTTGTTTTCTTACTCATTACAGAGTGGCTTCAAACAGAGAATTTTAGTTGTTTTAGAATTACAAATATTGTATGATTCTAGTGCTATGTAAATTTTAAAACAATAACAACATACAATAGCCAATAATGAAAGCAGGTAGGAAAATTTGAACGTTTTATCACTCGTCAAAACACCCAGAGCTAAAGCCATTTTGTATCTGGTGATTGCCTCCGTGCTGTGGAGTACAGGAGGTATGCTGATCAAGCTGGTCGACTGGAATCCTGTCGCAATAGCAGGCACCAGGAGCGGCATTGCAGCATTGGTGATGCTCGCGTTTGTCAGAAAGCCAAAGTTTACTAAGTCCAAAACCCAGTTCGCGGGTGCGGCCTTTTATATGTCAACAGTCATACTTTTCGTCACAGCCAACAAATTGACCACTGCTGCAAACGCAATACTGTTGCAGTATACCGCTCCAATATGGGTGGCTGTACTTGGCACCTGGATCCTGAAAGAAAAGACGCTTCGTGTCGACTGGCTCGCTATCTTCGCGGTCATGGCCGGTATGGTGATGTTCTTTATTGGGGATTTGGGAGGCGGTGCTCTAGCGGGAAATCTGCTCTCTGTACTGTCGGGTTTGTTTCTGGCGCTGACTGTCATTTTTCTGAGGCTTCAGAAAGACGGCTCACAAATAGAAATGACACTGCTGGGCAACATCATGACTTTTTTGGTAGGTATTCCGTTTATTCTCAAAGTTACCCCTGATATTAAGAGCATAGTAGGCCTCCTTCTGTTAGGTGTGTTTCAGCTCGGGATTTCCTACATTTTATTTTCACTGGCAGTTCGTCATGTGAGCGCCCTAGAGGCTATATTGATTCCTGTAATTGAACCTATCCTGAATCCTATCTGGGTCTTCCTCGCGACAGGGGAGAAGCCTGGCGCACTTGCACTGCTGGGTGGTCTGATCGTTGTCCTGGCTGTCACGCTGCGCAGCTTTTATATCAGCAGATTGGGGAAAGTTAAAGAAATTCTGTGACCCGGATGAATAATGGGAAATTGAAATAGAAGGACATTGACGCTTATGTACGGCCGGCTTTTGCCGGTGACTGCTGCGCCAATCTCCTTCTGTTTTTTTTCTGTCTCCAATTATCTTAATGTTTATACGGCAACGGTTTATTCGTCAATAAATATCGCATCGATTTTCCAAACACCATCTTGCTTCAAATAGAGGACGTTTAATGTGTTGAGGCGCTCGTCCGGCTGATCATAGCCGGCATCAAAGATCTCGTAGATCGCGTTATAAGAGGTACCGTCCTGCCAGAAGGCGCGCTGTCTCAAATTCATGGGGCGCTCAGGAATGGTGAATTCAACAGTCCCTTTGCCGTAGAGGCTGACCACATTGTCGTCTTTGACTTCAACGGAGGAGGTAAAGGATTGCAGGGCTGCGGCGTGCTCACCTCGAATAAGGGCATTCAGTGTGCCGTAAAGATTGCTGTCCAGGGTGTTGCGCAGTTCAAGCAGGCTTTCAGTGTCTGAACCCTGAAGGGAGGTCAACTCAGCCTTTAATGTTTCGTTTTCCTCTGACAACTCAATGACCTGGGCTTTCAAAGTATCAATTTCGCTCTGCAAATCAGCGGGCGCTTCTGTTTTATTACACCCGGCGGCGACGAGGATGGCTGCAATCATGACACAGATGAGCAGACTTTTTTTAAACATTTGGCAAACCTCCTGTCTAAACTTATGTGTTCTATGTTACTATTATCTCAAATGTTTCTTATCGAAAAGTTAAGGAAGTGTGAAATTTTGAGTGCCCTTTGGGAGGGGGTCCGAGGATGTTTCTAGCTTGCGCAGAAGTTAAAATGGTTATAGCTGAGTCTTATAGTTTGAAGGATCGAAGACGGGTGATGCAGAGCCTGACTGCGACCATCGGCAAAGCAAATCACTTGGCAGCGGCGGACCTCAGTCCGGATGGGACGTTGAATCTCGGTATTCTTGGGTTGACAGCGATTTCAAGTACGCTTCATCACGCGACTGAGTTACGGGAGACGGCACTGAGAGGACTGGACAGGGACGGCCGGTTTGAAGTGATCAGTATTGTCACAGAGGAAATTAAGGTGGAATCCGGTGAACCGAGGTTGTAAACTTTCGGATGGCGTCGGATCAAGTTAGGGAGGCTTTATTCATGTTTAAAGTGGATATAATTGGGCTGGGCGCAATTGGTGCCGCTTACGGTGCGGTGGCGTCAAAGCTCGGAAACACTGAGATCCGCGTGCTGGTGGACGATTCGAGGTATTCTGTTTATAAGGATAAAATCATTGAAGTAAACGGCGAGCCCTTTCATTTCAAGGCGGCGTCGCCCTCCAACAGGGAAGGGGCCTTTGAGGGACCGGCGGATCTGATGATTATTGCCTGCAAATATCCGGCACTTGATGACGCACTTGAGGTCGCGCGTCAGTTCACTGGCGAAGAAACCTTGGTCATGACGGTATTAAACGGTCTCTTGAGTGAAATCTCAGCTATTGAGATCCTGGGTGAGGCGCGGGTGCTTCATTCTTTCTGTATGGGGATTGACACGGTCAAACACGGTGACAGGGTCGACTACAGAAATATAGGCAGAATTGTATTTGGGGCGGTGCCTCAGGGGCCAGAGGATCCTCGGGTGCTCAAGGCTCAACAAATTCTTGAGGAAGCGGGCATCCCCTATGAAGTGCCTCAAGACGTCCTCGCCATGATGTGGAAGAAATTCATGATCAACGTTTCCGGTAATCAGCTATCTGCGGTTCTGGAACTCAATTACGAGTATTTCCAGGAGGATGAGGATCTGAAGGCGCTGCTTCGGGCAGTTATGGAAGAGGTCGTCGGCCTTGCGCAGCTCAAGGGGATCAATTTGTCAGAAAGTGCCATTGATGAATATCTGAGCAGCGTCAAAAAACATGATCCAAAGGGCAAGACCTCCATGCATCAGGATATCGAGGCCGGCCGCCCGACTGAGGTTGAGCTGTTTGCCGGACATATGCTGAAAATGGGGGAGGAGCTGGGTATTGACCTGCCCTACAACCGTATGCTTTATCATTTGATTCGCATCAAGGAGCGTCAGGTCGGCGCACGGCAATAAAACCATCAGGAAATCAAAGAGGAAATGAGGTCATTCAAAAGCCGGATATCGACTTTTGGATCCCTGATCTCCTCTTTTTTTTCGCGCGTAACCTGGGTTACTGATTTGGGTTGCTTTAGTGTGTTAGTATGTCCTTAGCAAATACGAGTAAAACAGTAGGATATAAATTGGAGGATGACTTCTATGAGTTTATTTTTAGGAAAAGTTCACTTTTGGCTCTACAATAAAATTCTTTGGTTCGAACACCTTGAGGACGCCATTGCTGTTTATGCCGATGGTCGCGGGATCCCAGCCCAGGACTGGAAGCGGGAATTCGAAGCCCTGTACGGCGCATCTACCGGCGGACGCCCTCTGGAAGAGATCATCGATCAAAGCAATATCCACGGATGGCTCCAGGAGCGCATCACCCGTGCTGAATCCAGACAGGCAGCTTTCCTGACGCGCTTGACTTCTCAGTCGACTGACGTATCAGAGGATCTTAAAAAGCTGTTCCACGAGCACGGTCTGACCGCAGGACGCAGCTATGAGGGCAATACGTCCAGCCCTGAAAGCCTGTTCAACGGTCTCAACGATTATATTCTCGACGGCATGCCATGTGACCGCGTGAATCAGATCGTTTCAAGCGAGTCGCACAAGTTTGTCTGGAAAATGATGCAGTGCGTTCACAAACCGGTTTGGGATGCCGTTGGCGGTGATGTGGAACTCTTCTATACACTCCGCCACGAGTGGATTAAAGGCTTTGTCTCCGGTGCCTCGGATCAATATGAATTTGGCGCAAGTGCTGATCAATTGAGATGGATCGAAAGGAAGAGTGCTTAACATGATGCCTTCTGTACTTCTGATGAATGAAGAACACCGCTACATTAAAAGAATGCTGGGCGTCATGCGGGGGTACTGCCAAAAGGTCCTCAGAGGCGAAGAGGTGGCACTTGCAGATTTTCACAGCATGATTGACTTCGTTCGCAATTACGCGGACAAGCACCACCATGGCAAAGAAGAGGACATCTTCTTTGGCTATATGATGGATGAGCTTGGCCTGCTTGCAGAGAAACTGGTCAAGATGGGGATGCTGGTGGAGCATGACCTCGGGAGACTTCTGCTTGCGGACATGGAGGCGGCTCTGAAAAAAGTGGAGGCCGGCGACGAGGCTTCCAAGCTGGACCTGATTTCCAACGCTATGGGTTACACTTACTTGCTGCATCGCCATATCGATAAAGAGGATGGCGTCGTCTTTACTTTTGCTGACCGTGAGTTGTCTCCTGAAGCAAAAGAAGCCATTGAGGCCCGCTATGATGCCTTTGAAGCGACTGAAGAGGCAACTGCGTCACGTGAAAAATATGTGCTGCTTCTGGAAACTTTGGAAGCAAAGCTCCAAGAAATGTAGTGCACAGTTCTCATTTATAAAGCCTGCTCCTCTTTCTGAATTTTCGGAAGGGGGAACAGGCTTTTTTGATTCAGGCAGCGGTGTTGTGAACCGCTGATTAAGGCTTTAAAAGGGTGATGCTCGACCGGTCATAGTCGATCAGGCCGCCACTTTTCATTTGTCTCAGTGTCCTGGAGAGCGAGGTTCTGGATATATCCAAATATTCTGCAAGGGCCTTCTTGGAGATCGCCAGCTGGAGCCGGATCTGTCCACTCTGAAGGTTTTGTCTGAGATAGATCAACACCTTGTCTTCAATGGTTCTGCCGGTTAAATAGTCTATACCTTGTGATAGTGCGAAAGATTTGATAGAGATAGCCATTAGAAGGGAAAGCAATACTTCGCGGTTTGCCATGGCTAACCGGATCAGGGCTTCGGGCTCTATGCGCAGCAGCTTTGAAGGTTTTAGCGCAGACACACCGAAGGGGAAAACCTTCAAGCCTGAAAAAATCAAATTAGCACCAAAAACGTCACCTGTTCCAAATTGGCTGATTCTCGTCAGCCGGCCTTCTTCGTCCATTTTTTCAACCGCGATCTGACCCTCCACAACCACGTCGACTGCAGTGCAGGGATCGCCTGCGAGATAAATCAGCGCGCCTTCATCAAATTTGACATAATGGGCAGTGCCGGTGCTGGTCCACTCGGATAAAACTGCCTCCGGAAGGGCTTGGAGTAAGGAGGGGGGCGTATTTGGCATGACGGATTTCGTCTTTGGCATTGGTGGGCACCTCACAGAAATGGATAGGTCATATGACTCATCTTAATAATCAAATTATATCATACTTTAATTAACGTTCAGAATACCCCCTGCCCCTCCCGGGGGAATTATTTTCTCGTTTTCCCAAAATGCTCTGTTCATTTAGGACGAAATAGGGCATAATTAAATGAGAATATATCTCAAAAAGAAATATCTGAAACAGATCAATTATCAGGAGGAACTGCTATGGGAAGGTTGTTCAAACCCTTTGAACTTAAGTCATTACAACTAAAAAACAGAATCGTCATGCCGCCAATGTGCATGTACAGTGCGAAAAATGGCGTTGCAAACGCGTTTCATGAAACACACTACACCACAAGAGCTATGGGCGGCGCGGGCTTGATTATTGTCGAGGCCACCGGCGTCCTTCCTCAGGGAAGAATTTCGGACCACTGCCTGGGACTGTGGCATGATGAGCAAGGGGATGCCCTTGCAAGAGTGGTGGAACGCGTTCATGCTGCCGGTGCAAAAATTGGTATTCAGCTCATTCACGCCGGACGCAAGTCAACTGTGACAGGCGGCCCGCTTCACGCGCCGTCGCCGGTGCGTTTCAATGAGGAATTTCCTGTGCCTGAGGCTATGACTCCAGAGCAGATCGACGAGGTCGTCGACGCCTACGGGCAGGCCGCTTTACGTGCGCTTAAGGCAGGTTTTGACCTCGTTGAGATCCACGGGGCGCACGGTTATTTGATCAATCAATTCCTCTCGCCACTGACGAACTTCAGGTTGGATCACTATGGTGGAAACGAAGAGAATAGGTTCAGACTTTTGATTGAAGTGGTCAGGTCGGTGCGAAGGTTCTGGCCGGAGAAACTGCCTTTGAGTGTCCGAATTTCTGCTGAAGAATATTCAGAGGGCGGTTTACATGCGGAAGATCTTGCCCGAGGGATTCTGGACGCCAATCTCAAAGATCTGGGCGTGGATCTGCTGCACGTCAGTTCAGGCGGTGTCGTCGCCACAACCGTACAGGATTTTCCGGGATACCAGCTTGAATTTGCCCGGATTATAGGTACTGTAACGGGACTCCCAGTCATCACTGGCGGGCGCATGACGGATCCGATCCATGCGGAGGATGTCCTGGCATTGCCGGGCATTGATCTTGTCTTTTTTGGCAGAGAGCTGCTGAGGAATCCTTATTGGCCGTTGGCAGCTGCTCGAAATCTTGGTGACGAGGTCGTTTGGCCAAAGCAGTATGAACGCGCGAAATATCGATAGGAGGTGCGGGCGTGATTAATCTGGCCCCGGATGTGTCTTATGGTGTGGCGTTTATAGCAGGCCTTCTGTCTTTCTTTTCACCGTGCATCATTCCAATGATTCCGGCGTATCTAATGTATATAACCGGTAGCCAGCTTGACAGTGGAAATCAGGTGACACGTCGTCACGCCTTTCTAAAAACACTGGTTTTCGTGGCGGGATTTACGGTGATTTTCTTGATTATGGGAACGAGTGCCAGCTTTCTGGGAACCTTTTTTGCCAGAAACCGCGTATGGATCCAGAGAATCAGCGGTGTGGTCATCATTCTATTTGGTTTGAATCTCGTTGGAATCTTAAAATTCTCCGGACTGGCGAAGGTCAGCAGATTCAGGACGCACGCAAAGGAGAATTCCTACTCGGGGGCATTTGTTCTTGGGTTGGCCTTTGCAGCGGGTTGGACGCCTTGCTTTGGACCTGTGCTCGCTTCTATATTGCTGTACGCCGGTGCAAGTGGTACGGTTGCGAAGGGATTTATTCTCCTACTGGTTTATTCCCTTGGTATGGCGATTCCGTTTCTGGTTTCTGCCATATTTCTTACTGAAATCAGCGCCTGGATATCGAAATTTGAGAGAGGCGCAGAAAAAATTACAAAGATCGCGGGCTTTATATTAATTCTCTTTGGTATTTTGGTCGCGACGGGCTATATCGTCAAAATTGGCGGCCTGCTGGTTTAGTTTCATAAGGATTAAACGGAATACAGACAAGGAGGAAGAAATGTGATTATAAGATTGAAAAATTTACGGCGACCGGGCTCACTAATGTTCCTGAGTCTGTTATTAATTCTGGTTCTTGCATTTGCCGGCTGCGCACCTCAGGAAGAACCTGCAGAGACTCCTGAGTCGATTGCAGGTGATGGTCAAGGCGGGGTGGCTGAGCCTTCGGATTCGGCTGACGAACCCTACAACAAAGTGATCCCTTTTGAGCTTCCGGATTTGGAAGGCAACCTGGTGTCCATAGCAGACTTTGAAGGAAAGTTTGTCCTGATTAATTTTTGGGCGACCTGGTGTACGTACTGCGATCAGGAGATGCCGGACCTTCAGGCTTTGCAGGATAAATATGGTGATGATCTCGTCGTCTTACTGGTAAATGTGCAGGAAGGCGAAGACGAAATTAAAGCTTATCTTGAGAAGAAGAATCTGACTATGCTGACGGTGCTGGACAAAAAAGGTGAAATTGCGGGGCAGTACAATGTGACAGGAATGCCATCCTCCTACTTTGTGACGCCAGACCAGAGGGTTATTGGTTATGTGGCTGGCATGATGTCTTATGAGACCATGGAGCAATCCCTCAATTATGTCAGAGAGCAGTTTGAAGCGACAAAATAAGGTGAAATCAATTATAAAAGTGCAGGTTGCATGAAAATGCAACTTTGCGCTTTTTCTTTTTCGTTTTGGGAGTAAAAAAAACATGAAGATGCAAGTTTTGAGTCGTGAGTATTCAAATCGCAAAAGTTACAAAAGAATTTCGCGTATCACTAAAACTTATGGTGTGCTCTAAAAGTGCTTAAGAGAAATTTAATAATTAGCCAAAATAAAGGCGTTTATGGCGTTTGGTTATTTGGGTATAAGAAATTCAAATGCAGTAGCCTGGAGGGACACAGCGGTTTTTAGATATAAATAGAAACAAAGAAATTACAATCGTGAATTAAAAAATGCGAATGACTGAATATTGACAACGAAAATGAAACCGTGATAGAATCCATTAAACCCTACTCCGGCCAAAATGCGACCTTCACTCAATCTTGCTGAGGATGCATCCCATGGCTGGTTTTTCATCAGAGGGAACTGAAGAACAACTAATATGAGTAATTTTTAAACCAATAAAGGATGGTGACAATCGTGAAGTTGATCGATTTCGGAAAGCTCGTTTCAAGAGCAGAGGGGCAGAAAAAGGAAAAAGAATATCAGATGCTGATGCTGGATGACTCGAAACTGGACGACGTCATGAAGCTTCAGGATCTGATCTACTCGAATCTTCGTGATAAGGACATTTTTGCAACAGATACCAAAGAAGACTACCTCAAGGACATGAAGCAGGGCGGATTTGTTCTCGGCGTCTACGTCGACAATGAATTGATCTCCTACCGGTATGTCAGCTTCCCGGGCTTAACCGAGAAGAACCTTGGACTGGATCTCGGGATGCCTCCTGAAGTGTTGCTGCATTCCGCCAATTTGGAAACCACAGTCGTTCATCCGGACTTCAGAGGTAACAAGCTTCAAAAAATGACACTTGATTTTGCGGTTGAGCTTATTAAAGAAAAAGGATATTATCACGTGTTTTCAACCGTTTCTCCAAAAAATGTTTTCAGTCTTGCCAACGTCATGTCGGCAGAGCTGAAAGTCAAAGGTTTGAAAAAGAAGTATGGCCAAATGCCTGATAACAGCGATGGGAAATGGAGATTCATACTTCACAGGGACCTGCAGGAAGAAGTGTGTGCTGAATACAGCAAACTGATCACTCTCAGCCTGACGGATTTCCGTTCTCAGGTAGAAGCACTCAACGGCGGATATATTGGTCATGAAGTTGATAAGACAGATCAAAAAATTGTCTATGCTGAAAATAACAGCTGCAGTTTAATTCTTCCAAACGAAGGCTTTTCATTATCATAGTAACCGCCTTTTCAGAATTTATTTAGGAAGCTGGCGCGCCGGAGGTCGGATTCAGACTTGCGGGTGCCAGCTTCCTTTTTTCGCAGCTGTGGCGCAAGGCTCAAGATCATGGGATTGTCCAGTGCCTTGATGCCGAATCGTTGAGGATCGGGAAATCTGGATAGCTCTTCCTTTGGAGAAGAGGTGGGAAGGAAGGTCAAAACCGCTTGGGAGCGTGGGTTGAATGCATTTTTTTTATGATTTTTTGTGAAATCCATTGGAAATTTCCCGCCCTGCAAAAGGCTTAAAAAGTCATTCGTCGCATCAATCGCTGTAATTGATGTAAATAATTGGACATTTCCTTTCTAAAAAGCCGTTGACATACGGTGCACGTTGTGTATATTTAGTATTAGTAAACTATAAGGTTAATAGTTCTAATCAAAACGAATTGACCTAGTAAACGTTGCTTTCAAGTTTACTCATACTAAACAAATCGATAAGAACTTCGCGTTCTAAAGGGCTTGGCAATTTTGAGGAAATCTCAAAATGCTTGAAAAAGCTCATTTTTTATGCCGTTATTTCTTGAAATATTTTTAAAAGTGCTCTTTTTTTAATAAATCTTCTCCAGTGGCAGGCGGTCCTTTTAAAACGTCTGGCGGTGGGTAACTACTTATAGAAGAAAAAATCAGGTATAAATCAACCAAGTGGCATCCCACAAGGAGGTTCTCCATGGAACTTTGGTTTACTGAGGAACATACACCTAACGTCAGGTTCAGCCTTAAAGTCCAGGCACATTTATTTTCAGGTGAGAGTGAACATCAGAAAGTGGATGTCATCGACACTGTCGAATTTGGAAAGACGCTGCTGCTGGACGGTTTGATCATGTGCAGCGAAAAAGAGGAGCATACCTACCATGAAATGATGGTTCATGTGCCTATGACTGTATTTCCGGACGCAAAACGGGTTTTGGTCATAGGCGGCGGTGACGGCGGTACCGTCCGCGAGCTTACCCGCTATAAAACTATTGAAAAAATAGATATGGTTGAAATTGACCAGCTGGTCGTTGAAGTTTCAAGAAAGTATTTGCCGACTATGTCCTGCGCGCTGGATGATCCGCGCGTCACTTTATACTTTAGAGACGGCATTGAGTTCGTGAAGGAAAAGGAAGCGGCTTATGACCTCATCTTAGTTGACTCCACCGATCCTATTGGTCCGGGCGAAGGTCTGTTTACAAAGGCGTTTTATGCCGATTGTTATAAAGCGCTTACCGAACATGGGATTCTGATCAATCAAAACGAAAGTCCTTTTTATGAAATCTACCGGCAAAACATGATTAAAGCTGCGGAAAAGACACGGGAAATCTTTGACCTGTCCAGAGTCTATACGTTTTATATCGGCATCTATCCTTCATCGCTCTGGTCTTTCGGATTTTCTTCAAAAGGGTTGGATCCGGTGCTGGATATGCAGCCGGAGAGATTTGAAGCGCTGAATCTGGACATGCATTACTACAATACGGAACTGCATGCCGGCGCATTTATGCTGCCGACGTATGTTAAAAAACTTTTAGAGGAGTAAGAGATGGATAAGTTTATTGCATTCGAATCAACTTTTGAAGATGCCGAGTTGGTGTTGTTCGGAATACCCTATGACGGCACAACCTCGTTTCGTCCCGGAACGCGCTTCGGTCCTCCGGCGGTTCGTCAGGATTCCTTTGGCATAGAAACCTACAGTCCTTATTTTGATCAGGATCTTGAGGACTACAAACTGTGCGATCTTGGTGATATTGAGCTGCCCTTCGGCAACGCCGGCCGTGTAATGGAGACCATTGAAAGTTTCGTACGGCCAATAGCACAGGATGGGAAAAAGATCTTTTCCATCGGCGGAGAGCATTTGGTCACCTATCCTGTTTTTAAAGCCGTTTTTGAGAAATATCCTGACCTGGCGATCATCCATTTGGATGCCCATACGGATTTAAGAGAAGACTATATGGGCGAGAAGCTGTCTCACGCTTCGGTCATCAAGCGGATCTGGGATCACGTGGGTGATGCTTCGATCTACCAGTTCGGCATTCGTTCGGGGTTGAAAGCGGAATTCGAATGGGCGAAATCTCATACTTATCTAGAAAAATTTACTGCGGACACACTTCCGGAGATGGTGAAGCGCATTGGCCAGCGTCCGGTTTATTTAACCATAGATTTAGATGTTTTGGATCCTTCGATATTTTCCGGTACCGGTACACCTGAGCCGGGAGGTCTGTCCTTCAACGCGCTGATTGAAGCACTGAAGGCCATGAAGGGATTGAATATTGTCGCGGCTGACGCGGTTGAGCTGGCGCCTCACTATGATCACAGTGGTGTATCCACAGCTGTGGCGTGCAAGCTGGTCCGTGAAATGGCGCTATTAATGTTGTAAAGGAGTGGAGCAGATGAACCATCATGCAGTGCCTCTGTTTGAGGCTCTGAAAGATTATCATGAAAGGCAGGTCATTCCGTTTGACGTGCCGGGACACAAACACGGTCGCGGGCTCCAGGCGTTTGGTGAGTATTTTGGGGAGAAGGTCCTCCAGCTCGACGTCAATTCCATGAAGTGCCTCGACAACCTTTCCCACCCATCCGGAGTGATCCGGGATGCTGAAGAGCTTCTCGCGGACGCCTACGGCGTCGATTATGGTTTTTTTATGGTCAACGGCACCAGTTCTGCGGTTCAGGCCATGGTCATGAGCATGTGCAAGCCTGGGGAGAAGTTTTTGCTTCCGAGAAACGCCCATAAGTCTGCGATCAATGCGATTATACTGACTGGGGCTGTCCCAGCCTTCATACAGCCGGAGATCAACGTCGAGCTGGGGATAGCTATGGGTGTTACCCTGAAAGCGGTTCAGGAGGGCTTTGAGCGCCATCCGGAGGCCAAGGGTGTCTTTGTCATTAATCCCACTTACTTTGGGGCTGCCTCTGAGCTGAAAGCCATCATTGATTATGCCCATGGCCTCGGAAAAATGGTAGTGGTGGACGAAGCCCACGGCGCGCACTTTCACTTCCATCAGGAACTGCCGGCGTCTGCGGCGAGCTTGGGTGCGGACCTTGCAGCCATCAGCGTGCACAAAACGGGCGGATCATTGACTCAGAGCTCAGCGCTTTTGATTAACGAAGGCCGGATCGACCGTCAAACGGTTCGAACCATGATTAACCTGACACAGACCACCAGCGCGTCCTATCTGCTGATGACCAGCCTGGATATGGCCCGCCGCAACCTGGTGCTGAATGGTCCGGCTATTCTTGGCAACGTGCTCGAAATGGCGAAGGATGCCAAGCGCCGCATCAATGAAATCGATGGCTGCTATGCCTTTGGTTCGGAGTTGATTGGGACACCGGGCGTGTTTAATTTTGACGACACAAAGCTCACGGTCAAGGTGACCGGCCTCGGCCTGACAGGCTTCGAAGTTTATGATCTCTTGAGAGATGAGTACAATATCCAGATGGAGCTCGGAGATGCCAATAATATTCTCGGCATCATGAGCCTTGGTGACACCCAGGAACACGTTGATGCTGTTGTGGATGCCCTCAGGGATCTGAGCAGCCGTTTCTACACCGGCAATCCGCTCAGCTTTGTCAACATCCCAATGACGGTGCCGCAAACAGTGCTGACGCCGCGCGACGCGTTCTACAGCCAGAAAGTTTCTGTCAAACTGCGCGACGCCGTTGGAAAAATAAGCGGGGAGTCTCTGATGGCCTATCCTCCAGGCATTCCAATTGTGACGCCGGGAGAGCTGATCACCTCGGAAATGATTGATTACATTGAATTTTTGAAAGGTCAGAACACTCTGCTGACCGACCTGGCGGACGATACGATAGAACATATCCGCGTGATTTTGTAGCGAAAAAGAAGGCCTGAGGAAGACGCGTGGAACGGGAGCGAGATGTTGATGCCCGAACTGCCCTGTCTTCCTCTTTCTTTAATGAAAATTTAAGGAATTTTAAACACAACCTTAACAGTGAATGGGTATCATGGAAGTGTCAAATGAATCCCCCTTTACTTGACAATCTTCACTCCCAACCCTTTTGGCCCGCAGCGAATTTTTTGCGGGCCGTATGTTTTTTTTGACAGGAATTAGGAAAGGGGTTTGGTCTCTGAACCTGCGGGTGTTCAAGCTGTTTTTCCCGAATTTTCACCTGCGACCCGAATGACTGCTTTATTCAGTTGACGCAGGGGACAACCAGGTATTAGAATGACAGAGAATAGGGGGATGTCCGGTGAATAGAGAAGAAGAACTGTCGCGGGAGGATGGTCCCATGCGGATAGAAAATGAAGAGCCTTCGCTGAAAGGCGAAAAAGTAGGCGCAGATTCAGAAACAGACACAGGCGCAGATGGTGACCTCAGAGACCTGGAAGACCCGTCTGAGGGGGAATTTCAGGCGGCAGTGGGTGATGCGGAAGAACTGGAAGCGCTCAAAGTTCGGCGAGCCAAGCGTTTAAAACGTGTTGCCTGGATTCTGGTCCTCGCCATAACGGCGGGAGCGGTGGCCGGCGTTCTATCCGGAGGTGCTTTTAGCCGATGGTTTCATGCCAAAACCCAGCCAGGCGCATCATTCGTCCTGGAAGACACCGAGCCCACGTGGGACTTATCCCCCGTCTATAGTGGTCTGGAAGAGGCGGAAGAGGTGTTGGCTAAACTTCAAGGCGAGGTAAGCCTGATGCTGAATGGCGAAACTTCCGCAGATGAGGCATCTCTGGACCGGTTCATGAGGACGGCGGAGCGACTTCAAGTTTACGCCACTCTGATGCGCGACGCGGATTTGGGCAGTGCGGAAGCAAAGGCGTTTCAAACTTCGGTGGACACTTTGGTCAACAAAGTGACGCGTCTCAGTCAAAGTGCGTCGGTCAGTGAGAGCGGACCGTCCATTTTTGAACTTTCCGGTGCCTACGAACGTATTTATCAGAGCTTTAGTCATAGTTACGGCGTTGAATTTGGTGAAGATCCTGACTTGTTCAGCGAAAATGCGGACCGCCGCTACAAGGCGTTTCGGAAATGGGTGGCGCTGCAGGAACCATCGGCAGAAGTCTTTGCAGATATTTATGAGGGTAAGGTCGGATTCAACAATTATTTGGCGCTCATGTACGGGGAAAATCAGGCTTCGGAGGCGTATTTGGATATGGATGAGTTTTCGCCTGAGGCGTTCAAGCAGCTCATGTCCGTAACGGAGCAGCATCTGATATTGAACCACCGCTGGATCGCCCTCAAGGCAGAGCTGCTGGGACTGGATGGGGCTATGCGTTTTTCGGATTTATTTATGGACTTGCCGCAGGGGTCGGATGAGACTGAGGTCGTGATTGGCGTCGATCAGGCGAGCCAGTATATGCAGCGCATTTTTTCAGTGCTGCCGGACACCGGGCAAACCGTTGTGAAGCGGGCATTTAATGAAGCGTGGATCGATTTTTATCCCAGGGCGGATAAATACGACGGGGCGTATACTTACGGGGCTTATGAGTCCCATCCATACCTGCTCCTTAATTTTACCGGGAATTCGGACAGTCTCGAAGAATTGGCCCATGAACTTGGACACGCGGTGCATATGACCCTCAGTGCCCAGAATCAGCCTTTTGACACCTATTATGCGGATGTTGCCGCCTCTGAATGGGCAGCCTCAGTGACGGAAATTCTCTATCACGAGGACCGCGTTAGTCGCGCCGAGACGCGGGAAGACAAAATAGCGGCACTGGCGAATTATTTGGATTTCCTGTCGTCGACCTATTTCGATCAGATGCTTGCGACGGAATTCGAAATTGAGTCGCACAGGCTGGCGCAGGCTGGTGAAGATTTGAGCGGTGAATCGCTCAAGGATCTGTGGCGAAACCTGACGGCGAAGTATATGGGACCAGCCTATGAAATCACTGAGATTGACGGCTATGACTGGGTGTCCTATCCCCATCTTTACTGGGATTTTTATATGTACAAGTATGCAACCGGGATCGTGGCGGGGGCACCTTTGGCGCGGGGACTTTTAACTGGTCAGACTGGGGCTGCTGAAAACTGGACGCGCCTGATGACGGCCGGCGGCTCTGCAAGCGGCGCAGCGCTCATGGCTGAAGCCGGCTTTGACTTTGAATCGGAAGAGATCTACAAAAGTTTTTTCTTTCACTGGTCTGAATTGATGGACGAATTGGAGTTATTAGTGAATGCATCTTGAAAGGGATTGTGCTACACTGTGAAAAACACTTAGGAGGCGGCTTATGATTCTTTACTCTGCATATTTCAAAACGGTGAATACTGCGCTGGATGAAGAAATTAGACAGGCACATCTCGACTACATTTACAAATTGATGGATGATGGCGTCATTGTCGCGAAGGGACCATTCACGGATCACAGCGGCGGCCTGATTATTTACAAAGCATCTGATTTTGAAGCGGCGTCGGGCTATGTCATGCAGGATCCGGTCTGTCTTCACGGATCAAGAACGGTTGAAATCAAGGAATGGAAGTCATCGTTGGAAGTTTAAGCAAAGGGTGGCGAGTTTTTTTGTAAAACAAAAAGAAGGTGTCAGACACTAATTTCCGGGGAAATTGGTGTCTGACACCTTCTTCTGTTTCTTGGATGCTACTACAAATCAAAAGCTGATGCGATCATCTGAACCGCTTTGTCGCGGTCATAGGCGTTCAAGGTATAGGATATACTGATCTCTGAAGTCGTGACCTGATAGAAGTCAATGTCGTTCTCTGCGAAGAGGCTGAAGAGGGCGGAGGCGACGCCGGCCTGGCTGACCATGCCTATGCCGACGACTGAGAGTTTGATCACGGAATCGTCAATGACATAGTCGATCGTTGGGAATTCAAGTTTCAGTTTTTCCAAAATCCCTTTGATTTGGAACCTGTCCTGAATCTTAGATGTAAAAGTCAAATTGACAAAGCTGTTGTAAGGTGCCGTCTGGCTGATCATGTCGACCATTATGTTCTCACCGGAGATTGCGGCAAAGATTTTGGCGATATTTTTAGACTCGAAAGGGACTGTATTGACTGTGACCATGAGACAGTCCTCATCCACTGAGATTCCCGTTACCACGCGTTTTTCCATGGATTCATCCAACTCCTTTATCAGTGTGCCGGGATAGTCACCGGTGCTTAGGCCGACAATGACAGGCACTTTGTATTTGTGGGCGAATTCAACAGCGCGCGTCTCTATGACTTTCGCGCCTCGGCTGGCCATCTCCAGCATTTCCTCATAAGAAATGCTTTGAAGCTTTCTGGCTTCCGGCAAAATTCGCGGGTCAACGGTATAAATGCCGTCGACGTCTGTAAAGAGTTCACAAGTGCAGCCGAGGGCCGCAGCAAGTGAAACCGCGCTTGTATCCGAACCTCCGCGTCCGAGGGTAGTGATGTCGCCATTCTCGTTGACACCCTGGAAGCCAGCAACGACGACGATCTCGCCTGCGTCAAGGTGCTGGCGGATCCGGTCGGTTTCTATGCGGGAAATGCGGGCTTTGGTGTGCACGTCATCCGTGAAAATACCTGCCTGACGGCCGGTTAGGCCTACTGAGCTGACCCCCAGCGATTTTAGGGCGATACTGAGGAGAGCGACCGACACCTGTTCACCGGTGGCGAGGAGCAGATCCACTTCTCTTCGGTCTGGGGTTTCGCTGATGGATGAAGCCATTTCCAAGAGCTGATCCGTGGTTTGTCCCATGGCTGACAAAACGACAACGAGATCCTGTCCCAGTTTTTTTCTTTCAGCAAGACGCTTCGCAACTGCCTTGATCTGGTCTATTGTTTCGACGGAGGTACCGCCATATTTCAATACATAAGGATTCATTTGGTCGACACTCCTTATCATAGGTCATTTCTGAGTATGTCCTCGTAGGTTTCGCGCTTGACGACAACCTTGGACTTTCCGTTTTCGACGAAGACGACTGCCGGCTTTCTGATCCGGTTATAATTGCTGGCCATGCTGTAATTATAGGCGCCCGTAGAAGCAACCGCAAGGATATCGTTCTGCTTTGGATAAGGCAGCTGGATGGATTTGATCAAAATGTCGCCGGATTCGCAGCATTTGCCTCCAATTGTAAAAGTCGTGTCCGGCTCGTCTTTCATACGGTTGGCCAGGGATGCTTCATAGACCGCGTCGTATAGAGCGGTTCGTGGGTTGTCAGTCATGCCGCCATCAACAAAGACAAATTTTCTGCCGCCGTAGGTTTCCTTGGTCGCTGTGACTTTATAAAGCGTTGTTCCGGCGTTGGCGACAATGCTGCGGCCGGGCTCGATCAGCAGCTTCGGAATAGGGAACCGCCGGGATTTGCACTCCGTCTCAACAGCTTCCACCATAGCGGTCAGTGTCTGCTGAAGATCAAGATCGTTGTCGTGCTCAGAGTAGTAGACGCCAAAGCCGCCGCCCATGTTGAGCTCTTTGGTCTCGTAACCGCTGTCAGTGCGGACCTTGTCGATAAATCCAACCATGGACTCGATTGCCTTGACAAAGCTGGTATGATCCAGGATTTGTGATCCAATGTGGTAGTGGAAGCCGCGAAGGTCGAGATAATAGCTTTCATGAATGGCGCGGATGAGATCGTAAATGTTCTCGGAAAATATGGAAACACCAAATTTTGAGTCGTTATTTGCCGTTTGGATATAGGCATGGGTATGTGCCTCAATCCCGGGATTGACTCTGAGGAGGACCTTGACACGCTTGTCCAGTTCTGCGCAGAGATATTGAAGCATTTCAATTTCAAATTCGTTGTCGACGACAATTGTGCCCACGTTGTATTGAAGGGCGGTGATCAATTCCTCGACGGTTTTGCCATTTCCATGAAAGTAGAGTCTTTCCGGCGGAAATTCAGCTTTCATGGCCGTGAAGAGCTCGCCGCCGGACACGACATCCAGGGAGAGGCCTGCTTCTTTGATCAGGCGGCACATAGCCAGAGTCAGAAATGCCTTGGAGGCGTAAATGACCTCAGTTTCTGTCTTTGAGGATTTAAAGGTTTTCAGATAAGTCTCGCAGTTGCTGCGAATCAGTGCGGTATCAAACACATAGAGCGGTGTACCGTACTTTTTAGCCAGAATGACGGCATCACAGCCGCCAATTTCCAGATTGTCCATGTCGTTGATGCGCATGGTCCCCAGTAGTCTCATGATGGTCCTCCTCATATATAGTTCAGGGTACAAAAAAAACAGCCAGAGTAAAAGACTCGGCTGCGAATTATGCGCATGACGATACTTTTACCCCGCGCGTGTCAGCTCGCCTGCCGGAAGCCGGGTTGCTTCCGACAGACAGTGCCATGCTTATTCAGCATGACCCCAGCAAGGACGCTTCGGCAGTGTTCCCTTTCCGGATCCGCGTTCAATGGCGTTTTCCGTACTCTTGTTCACCGCGGCCTCTGGCACGCACTATCTGTTTAATCGATTCAAATTTTCATAATTATACAATGTTAGTTCATCTCTTGTAAAGGAGATTGCCAAAAATATTGCAAATTTTGGTTGTGATTTTCACAAACTTTGTCTAATCTTTGCTTTTAACGTTCACATCTTATAAAAAAATGGATATAATAGTCATCAGATAATAAAATCGAGGAGTGATCTGAGTGGTTCAGTCTATTAAAATCAATCTTGAAATGATAGAGAGCATGATCTATTATTGGAAAGCGACCAGTGAAAAACAAAAAGTTGGTGAGCCCTTCATTATTGCAACGGTTTCCAGTCCGCTGATGAAGCCCCTGTATGGCAGTGATTTTACAGAAGAGAGTGCCAGAAAGGTTCTCAGCGCCATTTCCAACCGAGAGATTTTCAAACCGGAAACCAAAGCAGAAGGCCGCTTCTGGAACAACCAAATGTGGATGATGGAAGATCCTGGCGTAATGGAGGCTATGACGGCATCTGTGAAAACGCTGAATCTGGATTATTTAATTCCGGCTCTGGAAACCGAAGAGAATATTGAGCAGTTAGATGTGGTCTTTCTTCCGGGTCACATTGATACGGCGTATAAAGCTGGGAATCATCTCTATGTCAACTTTTTCAAAATTGCAGGCGTGATTGACGGAAATGGCCCTGAAATTGAGGGTGCGCCCCTCAAGGAATTCCTGTTCGCCAAGTTAAAGGAAATGCTCCAAAAGTAGTCAACACGACAAATTCATTTACAGAGAAGGAGATTCATCATGCAAAATGAAGTACTCGCCATCGTAGCCGGACGTGAAATCACGCGTCAGGACGTAGAAGATCTCAAAATGCAAATTGGACCGCAGGCCGCAAATTTTCAAGGACCTGAAGGTGAAGCACGCCTAGTGGACGAATTGATTCACCAGGAGCTGTTCTATGCAGAAGCTTTGAATCAGAAGCTTGACCAGTCACCGGCGTTTCTGGAAGACGTCGAGCGCGAAAAAGTCAACCTTTTAAAGCGCTTCGCCATTCGGAATCTCCTGGATGCCGTTGAAGTGAGCGAAGAGGAGCTTCAAGCATTTTACAATGAGAATCCAAAGGCATTTGAGACTGAGGGCGGCGTTCGCGCGAGACATATCCTCGTTCCGTCACTTGAATCAGCTGAGGAAATTGCAGCATCCATTAAGAACGGACAAGATTTTGCAGAGGCGGCAAAAGCGCACTCCATGTGTCCTTCCAAAGAACAAGGCGGCGACCTTGGCAAGTTTGGCAAGGGTCAAATGGTGCCTGAGTTCGAAGACGCTGCGTTTACGCTTGCCATTGGTGAGTTGAGTGCGCCGGTTCAAACTCAATTTGGATACCATTTGATCGAAGTGACAGAGCGTGACGAAGTGGGCAGAATGTCACTTGAAGAGGTCAGAGATGACCTTCACCGTGAATTGGTCATGAGAAAGCAGTCCAGTGTTTACATGAATCATGTGAACGCGCTCAAGGCATCTTATCCTATAGAGCGAAAATAGACCACTTGCGGAACCCCTGTCGACCACAGGGGTTCCAAACGTTTGTTTAATGATCCGGGAGGACAGTAATGGGAGAAAAAACGATTAGAAACTTCGAGGCCGGTGAAGAAGTCCAGGGATTTTTCCTAATTAGGAGCCTGAATCTGAAGACGTCGACCAACAATAAAAAATATCTTGATTTTACAATTTCTGACAACTCAGGAGAAATCAACTCTAAGTACTGGGACTTGCCGGATGATTTGGTCGGAATGTTCAAGGTCGGGGATGTCGTCAAAATTCGTGGCACCGTAACGAGCTGGCAAAATTCTCTTCAGATGAAAGTGACCAAGATGCGGCTCAGCGAGCCGGCTGATGAAGTTAAGGTAGAAATGCTCGTCCAGAGCGCGCCTGAGTCCAGTGCGTCCATGATGCAGGAGCTTAGGGGCTATATAGCTGAAATTGAAAAAGAGAAGCTGCGCGAACTGGTGGAGCGAATAATAGGGCTGTATGCGGACAAGTTTGAAATTTATCCTGCCGCAAAGAAACATCATCATTCCATTCGTTCGGGACTGCTGTATCATGTTCTTAGAATGCTTAGAAGCGCTAAAGTTCTAAGCGGGATCTATGGAAATCTGGATAAGGATCTTCTGTATGCTGGCGTAATTCTGCATGACATTGAGAAGATCAACGAAATGGAAGCGGATGAGCTCGGGATTGTCAGTGCCTATTCCTTTGAAGGTCAAGTGCTGGGACACATTATCATGGGCATCAAGAAAATAGATGCTGTCGCTGAGGAAATTGGTTTGGAGCGTGAGATTTCACTGCTGCTTCAGCATTTAATTCTGACCCACCACTACGAGCCGGAGTATGGAAGCCCTAAAAAGCCGAGTATTCCCGAAGGAGAGCTGCTCCATTATCTGGATATGATCGATGCGCGCATGTATGACATGGCTAAGGCAATCGACGGCATTGCGCCGGGGACTTTCAGCGATGGGGTTCAATCCATTGATTACAGGAGAGTCTATAAGCCATCTTATGCAGTAGGGGAGGAAGAGTAAGCATGATTGAAGTCGCAGCTGCTTTATCTGCCGCGTTTGGCATGGGTACGGATCTATCCTCAATAGGGTGGAACGCGCTGATCGCTGCGGGTATTGTCTTCGTTTTTGTGGCAGGTCACAGGCTCCTTGAGAAACTGCTGTTCAAAATTTTACGCGTTGTGGCGAAAAAAATGAATAGCGAAGTTTATGAGTCGATTGTAAAAGCATTTGAAAAACCGTTAAAGTATCTGTTTGCTTTTTTAGGCCTCTACCTGGCTTACAAGTATTTGATGATCCAGTATCTCCCGCTGGCAGCGGCTTCCGGATTCGTGGACAAGCTTATGCGCGTGGTCGTGATATTAACTATGGCGACGGGCTTCTACAATCTGGACAGGGTGTACTCGAGCGTGCTCTTCAAGTTGGACGATCGTTTGAATCTTGGATCGACCGTGCTCGTGAAGCAGCTGACGGTCAAAGTGATTCGAACGCTGATCATGGTACTTGCCATTGGCATGGCAGCAAGTGAGTTCTTTGACGTCAACGGCTTTATCGCCGGACTGGGCATAGCGGGCCTTGCCTTTGCCATGGCGGCCAAAGATACACTGGGCAACATGATCGCGGGAATGACGCTGATTATGGACCGGCCATATGACATTGGGGAATGGATCTCCTGCAGCGGCGTAGAAGGTGAAGTTGAGGAATTGTCTTTTCGAAGCACAAGAATCAGAACAGCGACAAAAGAGGTCGTCGTGGTGCCCAATTCCATAATGGCCAACAATCCAATCTCAAACTTCACACGCAGGGGAATTCGACGCCTGCGGTTTACTTTGGGTGTGACTTATGATGCGGGGCCTGAGGATCTTGAAAACCTCAGAGACAAAATCCTCAGCTATTTTGACACTGAGGACATGGTATTGCCGGACGGCCGGATCGTTCGCTTCGATCAATTTGGCGCCAGCAGCCTGGATGTTTTAGTGAACTGCTTCATCAACACCAATGATCTGGCCCTCTTCTTTGAAATCAGGGAGAGGATTCAGCTGAATGTTATGAAGATCATGAAAGAAGTCGGCACATCGCCGGCATTTCCGAGTCTCAGTGTCTATATGGAGATGGTTGAGGCTAAGTAAACATAAAGGGACCAAGTCATTAACGGCTTTTCCGCTAATGACTTGGTCCCTTTTTCTTTCTAATACCTAGGCGCCGCAGCACTTTTTGTATTTCTTGCCGCTGCCGCATGGGCATGGATCATTCCTGCCAATTTTGGCATCTTTGACCACGGTCTTCGACTTGTTGAACTCTTTTTTGATCTCCTTGCGCTTCTCTTCAGAAAAGATGTCTTCCCAGGCAGGCAAGTTATAGAGCCATTCTGCCTTTGCGTCGAGCATATTGAAATAGAGTTTTTCAAAATCCACTTCTGCATCAATAGCAGTGGTTTCTTCCAGGTCTTCCAAAGTCACTGCCTCGATGAGACTCGTATTGATCCCGTCCAGGAAGCCGGCAAAAGTAACAGCATCCATGTCATATGCTTCTGCGAGTTCTGAAATAGTGCCTGTGAGCTTGGTATTCTTTTCACCCAGCATTTTTTCGTAGTTGTGCTGCTCCTTGAGGAGGTACCCCTGCCAGAAGGACTGATGCTCCTTTTCGCTGCGTTCTTGTGCGGCGAGCGCTTCCCATGCTTCGTATAATTTCAAGCTTAAAACTCCCTTCAATGTCTTGCTTAATTTCGCCAGATGGCGTCTGTCTTTCGAGCTTAACCGCTTGACATTATATCATACCTTTACATCTTAGAACAGAAGCAACGTGAAAATGTAGGAGATGAGGTGGAGCCATTATTATCCTCCTATGTCTTCCTGTCGTAGAATTTGGTATACTTTTATTGATTAGAACAAGGGCATCGTTCCTCTTGAGAGTCTAACCTAAGGAGTGACTGAGTAATGAACTATCAGGAAGTGTTGAACAATGCAAAGCAGAATATTGGTCCTTATTGCAAAGTTTGTCCCGAATGCAACGGCATCGCATGCAGGGGCATGATCCCGGGGCCGGGAGGGAAAGGCTCAGGACTTGGATTCATCAGAAGTTACCAGGACTTAAAAAAAGTTCGGTTGCAAATGGATACCATCTATGAACCCAAAACGGTATCCACTCAGACGACGCTTTTTGGAAAGACGGTGGAACTGCCGGTTTATGCGGCGCCTATTGGCGCAGTTGGCCTTCACTACAGTGACCTGTATGACGATCTGTCCTATTCCAGCGCCTTGCTGAGGGGCTGTCACTCTGCTGGAACAGTGGCATTCACGGGAGACGGCGTAAAGGATGAAGTGTTTCAGGGGACCATTGAAGCCATCTACGAACTCGAAGGCTGGGGCATTCCCACAATCAAGCCTTGGAGTTATGCAGAGGTCCTCAACAAGGCGAAGATGGCCGAAGCCTCGGGCGCGCTCGCTGTAGCTATGGATATCGATGCTGCCGGCCTTGCTATTTTGGCAGCTCAGGGCAAACCGGTGGCACCTATGTCGGTCGAAACTCTTTCAAAAATTATTGCGCAGATCAAAGTACCCTTTATCCTGAAAGGGATCATGACAGTTGAAGGCGCAAAGAAAGCGCTCGAAGCCGGCGCCAGCGGCATTATTGTCTCCAATCACGGCGGGCGTGTGTTGGATGAGACGCCGTCGACTATTGAAGTGCTGCCGGATATTGTAAAGGCAGTCGGCGGAAAAATGACGATCCTGGTCGACGGGGGATTCCGTACAGGATTGGATGTTTTCAAAGCCATTGCTTTAGGTGCGCAAGGCGTCTTGATCGGCAGGCCGTTCGCCTACGCCATTTATGGCGGGGCTGAAGAGGGTGTCGGACTATATTTAAATAAACTTAAGGCAGAATTGACTGAGGCTATGCTGATGACGGGTGCCGGGACCATCGGCGAAATCACGCGGGATAAGGTTTGTGTGAGACTGGAGCGCTGATCGGATGGACAGACCTGGGTGCTGCACTGATCATAGAACCGACAGCCTGACCGTCCAAGAGCTCTGGTGCTCAACTGAAGAACGCCGGACCAGTCAGGAGAAACTGTTTGAGTTTCTTGAAATTTTGTCTGCCTACCGGCTGGCCATGAACACCATTAATTGGGATCAGACGGTGAGTGGCGCACCAATCGCAGGTGTGGGCTTCAGGAGCAAAGGGTATGGTGTCTTGACACGGGAACATTACCGCTACCTCACGGCCCCGGAATTCAGGGCGCTGCTGGAAGCATTTTCTCGGGAGACAGGAACCCTTGAAGGCGACATAGCCAGGGAATGGCTGATTGAACTCAAGCGAATCGAAAAAATTCCTAAAGATGACTACACCGAGTTCATGACTTTCCTTTCGAAATCAGAAGTGGAATGGGAAGAGGCGAAACGGACAGGTGATTTTAAGGGATTTAAGTCCCACTACAAAATCATTTTTGATACCGCGAGGAAATTCTCGGATTACATAGGGTATGATCAACATCCTTATGATGCCTGGATCGAAATGTTTGAACCGGGAATGACGGTCAAAAAACTGGACCGCTTTTTTGGCGAGCTTCGCGCGGAAATAGTACCGCTGCTCAGCGAAATCAGGGAGAAAATTTCCGAAAATCCTCAGAGCTATGACTTTCTTTCGAGGGCGATTCCAAAGAAGAAACAGGAGGCATTTTCCAAACGATTGCTGGCGGTCATAGGTTTTGACCTGAACCGCGGTTTTCTGAAAGAAAGTGAGCATCCGTTTACAAATGCTATGTCTATTGATGATGTTCGAATGACCACCCATTACTATGAGCATGAGTTCGTTTCCTCCATTTTCAGCGTCCTTCACGAAGGCGGGCATGGCATCTATGAGCAAAATTTTGACAGGGTGCTTGCCAATACAGGTTTGGACGGAGGCGCGTCCTCGGCGGTCCATGAGTCTCAGTCGAGAATGTTTGAAAATGCTTTTGGCAGAAACAAATTTTTTTGGACAAAACTATATGGTGACATGCAGGCAGAATTCAGCCCGGTGCTGGATGACATACCGCTGGACACGTTTATAGAAGCAATCAATCGTGTCGAATCGACATTGATTAGGATTGAAGCGGATGAGTTGACGTATTCGCTGCATATCATGGTGCGCTATGAACTTGAGAAAGCCATTTTCGAAGGGACGCTGGAAGTTGAGGATCTGCCGGAGGCTTGGAATCGCTTGATGAGAGACTACCTTGGTGTGGAGCCTGCCCATCACGGAGAAGGGGTGCTTCAGGATGTCCATTGGGCAGCCGGTCTTATAGGCTATTTTCCATCCTACGCCTTGGGAAATGCCTACGCGTCGCAGCTTCTGCATTTCATGAAGCAGGAGGTCGATGTGGAACGGGCGCTGAGATCTTTGGACTTTGGCGATATTTTGGAGTGGCTGACACTTCATGTGCATAGCCACGGCAAGCGGTTAAAGCCGGAGCAGCTCATAGAGGCAGCTACCGGGACAACTTTTAATCCCCAATACTACATCCAGGATCTGAAAACGAAATATAAGGAACGCTATGATCTAGGATAAAAGTGCCGCTGAAACGCAGCAATAAAGTTTTCCTGAGAATGTCAATCTAATGGCTTTTCGGGTATCAATATTTCAAATGTCATTTTAGGAGGCGATCATTTATGGAATTAAGAGGCAAAGTCTTAGTCGCTCAAGGCGGCGGCCCTACGGCTGTCATCAACCAATCCTTGGTAGGCGCTGTTCTTGAAAGCAGAAAATTTAGCCAGGTCACGAAGGTTTACGGTGCGGAGCATGGTGTGGAAGGGATCGTCAACGAGAATTTTCTCGATCTGACACAGGAGACAACACATAACCTGGAGCAGGTCGCCAAGACACCTTCCTCAGCGCTTTTGTCAACGCGCATCAAGCCTGACGAAAAATTCTGCCGTGAAATGTTTGAAACTATGAAAGCTCATGACATCCGCTATTTCTTCTACATTGGCGGCAATGATTCAAGCGATACAGTCCGGATTGTCAATCAATACGCAGAAATTGCCAATTATGAATTCCGGGCAATTCACATTCCAAAAACAATCGACAACGATCTGATGATGAACGACCACACGCCTGGCTATGGATCAGCTGCCCGCTATGTCGCCAGCGCCTTTTCAGGGGTCAACCTGGATAACCGCGCCATGGGCGGTGTCTACATAGGCGTTGTCATGGGCCGGTCAGCAGGCTTCCTGACAGCTGCAGCCTCTCTGGCGCAGAAATATCCGGATGATGGTCCACACCTCATCTATTTGCCGGAACGCACCTTTGACATTGATAACTTCCTGAAAGACGTCAAGGAGACTTATGATAAGTATGGCCGCTGCATTATCGCGATCTCGGAAGGGGTTGTGGACGCAAACGGCAAACCGATCAGCCAGCATTCCGGCATGAAGCAGGAGTTCGACGCTCATGGCAATGTTCAGCTCTCCGGATCCGGCGTCTTGGGCGATTACCTGGCGGATCTTATCAAAACACGCCTGAATATCAGCCGCGTCAGGGCAGATACCTTTGGTTACCTGCAAAGGTCCTTCTTGGGCTGCGTTTCAGATGTCGACCAGAGAGAAGCGCGCGAAGTCGGCGAGAAAGCTGCTCAATTCGCGATCTGGAACCGCGTCGACGGTTCAATCGCCATTGAGAGAACGGGGTTCTACTCTGTGGACTACAAATTGGTACCGCTTGAAACCGTAGCAGCCAAGACCCGTCTGATGCCGGATGCTTACATCAACCTCGCCGGCAACCACGTCACTGACGATTTTAAATATTATCTGAGACCTTTGATTGGCTCAGGCTTTGAGCAAGCACACCGTCTCAGGGCACCAAGAGTTGACAAAGTGCTCAACAAATAAAACGGATCACGGCAAGATGACGTCAGACGCCCGTTTCATTCACGGTGTGTCTGGCGTCATCCATATGAAGGAGGCAATTTTATGATCGAGATCGGTGCAGCGGTGCCTGAACTAGTGCTTGAAGGCAGTGGCGGCGAAGCCGTCAGACTGTCTGACTATGCAGCCAAAGGGAAAAAACTGGTGCTCTTTTTCTATCCCAAAGACAGCACCTCTGGCTGAACGCAGGAAGCGCTCGAGTTTCGGGCACTGAAAGAAGCTTTTGAGGCTTTGAATGCAGAGGTTGTGGGGATCAGCAGGGACTCCGTCAAATCTCACCTAAAATTTATAGAAAAGCAGGACTTGAATTTTATACTTCTAAGCGACCCTGACCAGACCGCCCACAACTATTTTGATGTCATGAAGGCGAAAAAGATGTACGGCAAGGACGTCGTGGGCGTCGAACGATCCACGTTCGTCTTTGACGAATCCGGAAAACTGATCCATGTCTTCAGAGGCGTGAAAGCGGCGGGACACGCTGAACAAGTATTGGAGGCAATGAAAACTCAATGAAAATAGCATCGGTACCACAGCAGGTTCCTGCAGTTAAATTACCAAGTGCGGCAAAATGGCTTCTCGTTCTGATTATGGCCGTCGCAGCAAATTTATTTATCTTGAGCCTGAGCATTGATGTTTTTTCCATGAGTCGCAGCTACTATGACCAGGAGTTTGAAAAACTCGGCACAACCGAACTTACCGGTTTGACGGCGGAAGAACTGGGCGGCGTCTCGGACATGATCATAGGTTATCTCAAAGGGCAGGAACCTGAGTTTCAATTTGAAGTTGAAAGAAACGGGAAGCAGGTCCAGCTCTTCAATGAGCGGGAGCAGACCCATATGGTGGATGTTTTGGTGCTCTTTCAGCTGAATGACAGAATCAAAATGATCGCCATTTCGGCTTTTGCCCTGGCTGCCTTTGTCGCCCTGCAGCTCAGCAGGGACCGCGGCCTGCTTTACCGGGGTATGATTGGCGCCGGTTTGCTGGGTATAGCAGCAGCCGGATTTTTATTGCTGTTGATCACCATTGATTTCACGAAATACTTTACGTTGTTTCATGAACTCTTTTTTGACAATGATTTGTGGCTTCTCAATCCCAAAACGGATTTGCTGATTGTGATTCTTCAAGAACAATTTTTTGTGGATATTGCCATTCGGATCTTCGGACTTTATATTGGTTTGAATGTTGTAATGGCGACCATCGGCACCATTTTTTTAAGGCGCTTGAAGCGCAGGGCGTTTTAAGCGAGCGTAGCAAAACGGGAGGAAGATCGTGCAGTGGAAGCCGCTCTCCGGGCTTCCTTTTGTCGCCGTCTTCCTCCTGGCTTCTTTCACCTGTAACACAGGATTGAAAAGTGAGGTGCGGCAATTGATTCAGGTGGTAACAGGCCGCTCAGGCAGCGGTAAAACCAAAGGCATCTATGAGTTTCTCGCTCAATTGGAACGTGAATCGAGTATTGCGGGGGATCCTGGCATTACAGTTTGGCTGATCGTACCGGAGCAGTTCACGCTGCAGGCGGAACGGGAGCTGATCAGCTATCAGAACCTGGAAGGCCTGCTCAGGGTGCAGGTGCTCAGCTTTAGAAAACTGGTGGACAGGGTGCTCGACTCCACTCAGGCCAGTCAGCAACTGTATTTGGACGAGCTTGGAAGGCACATGCTGCTCAAACGCATTCTGCTGGAGTCTGCCGATCGTCTGGAAGCGTACCGCTCAGCCCACCGAAAACCCGGATTTATAACTATGATGGGGGACTTTCTTGCTGAGCTCAAGCGGTCAGGCATAGGACCGGCAAAGCTTCGGGATGCAGGTGAGGGTCTTCCCAGGCTGACCGCCGCCAAAATCAGCGATATTGCACTCGTCTTTGAGCAGTTTGAAGCGCTCAAGGCCGGCGCGCTGATTGATGAGGAGGACCGCTATGACCTGGCGGCTGAACGCCTTTCAACTCTGGCGGGGCTTGCCGGTTCCACGGTTTGCATCGACGGGTTTTCCGGCTTTACCGGTCAGGAGTTCAAACTGATCGAGAGCCTCGCCAGAACCTGTAAATGCTTGCGGACAGCCTTGACGTTGGACCCAGAGCATCTGACACAGTCTGGGATTTTTTTGGCGACGGCAGAAACCTATAAGCGGCTTGAAACCATTGCTCAGGACACTGGCTGCGGATTTACATCCACACATAGGCCAACGCCCCTTGAGCCTGAAAATCCCCTTCGTCATATAGAACAGCAGCTCTTTGAGTTCCCGCAAGTCCTCTATGAAGGGGTCCCGGACGGGATTCACCTCATGACCTTCGATACCACCTGGGACGAGGCGGAATTTGTGGCGCTGGAAATTGGAAGGCTGGTCGCTGAACAGGGCTGGCGCTATTCGGATGTCGCTGTTGTCAGCAATGCCCCTGAGATTTATGACGATCTCCTGACGCGTGTATTCAATCAGTATCAGATTCCAACCTTCCATGACAACCGGCGGGATATTGCAGGCAACCCCCTTGCCAGGCTGATCCTTGCCATGCTTGAGGCTTATCAGAAGGATTTCAGACTCGAACCATTGTTCCGGGGCCTCAAAACAGGTCTCACAGACCTCAAAAAAGAGGAATGGGAACGGCTGGAGATCTTTGCCATTGAGAATGGGATCCGGGGCAAGCGGTGGAAACGTCCGGTTGAGGATGCCCAGTTGGAACCCCTCAGGGAAAAGCTTGCGAACATTATAGGCGAGTTCGAGTCGGTTTTTAAAGAAACGGATTCGGCAGCAGGATACAGCACAGCCCTCTTTAAATGGCTCGTCAATGCCGGCATCCGGGAGCGCTACGAAGTCCTCATGGGAGAAATTAGATCTCATAGTGGTTTTGAAGCAGCCTTCGAGCTCATTCAGGGGTGGAACATGATTTCCGACCTCCTCGACCAGATCGTGTCGGTGTCACCTGAAGCCGCCATGAAACTGGGCGACTACAGGGCGATCCTGGAGGCTGGTTTTGCCGCCTACGAAACGGGGATGCTGCCTCAGGACTTTGATACAGTTTTGATTGGAAAAGTGGAGCACTCCAGAAGCCACCCTATCAAGGCGCTTTTTCTCGTAGGCGCGGCAGATGGTATTCTGCCTTCCAACCGGGATGGCAGCGGGCTTCTCACCGAGGATGAAAAACTGAGCCTCCGCGCGTGCCAGCTGGATTTGAAATCCATCAGCGACTATCTGTCTATGAATGAGTCCTTCTCGATTCATCTGGCCATGGCGAAGCCTTCAGAGGCATTATACGTAAGCTGTGCGTTCGCGGATGGCATGGGACGGAGTCTGCGCCCTTCCTTTCTGCTCGACAGACTCGACAGTTTGTTTCCCCAAATCAAAATTGAGCACGTGCGGCTGGATGAGTTGTCGCCTTCTGCACGCGCGTCCAACTACAATGCGGTGATCGCGCCTATAACCAGGCAGATTCGTGAGTGGCTGGATGGCAGACAGTCCCGTCCGGAATTGGAATGGGCCGCCATGCTGCGTCATTTCGAATCCCAACCTGCCTTTGAAGCACGCGCGCGTCAGCTGAGACAGGCCTTTCACCACAACAATCGGCCAAAACCCCTCTCTCAAGCCGCGACGGAATCTCTTTTCGGCATGCCGCTGACCACCAGTATTTCCAGGCTGGAGCGCTTTGCCGCCTGTCCGTTCAAGCACTTTGTGGATTTTGGCCTCAGACCTGCCCGGGTGGTCCCCTATGAGGTGGATCTTCCGGAGGTAGGCCGACTGTTCCACAGCGCGGTCGAGCGATTTGCCCTCAGTGCTTTGGCCGATGGTCACGAGAACGCCCCTCAAACCCAGGAAGAGGTCGCAGCTCTGATTGGTCAAATCGTGGACGAAAGTGTCGAACGCCATGGCAAGTCCGTTTTTGCTGACTCAGAACGGAATCGCTATGTCCTGAGGCGCGTCAAACGCACCGGGACGAGGGCGGCAATGACCATTTTGGATCACCTGGCGCACAGCCATTTTAAGCCAAAAGCTTTTGAGCTCGCTTTTTCCTCAAACCGACCTGACAGCCTGCCGCCCATTCTGATTGAGCTGGCTGACGGACAGCGGCTATTGCTGGAAGGGCGGATCGACAGGATCGATTTGTGTGAAACAGATGATGGCGTGGCCTTTGTTCAAATAGTCGATTATAAATCCGGCTCGGAGACCCTGGATCTTTCCAAAATTCACCATGGCCTCCAGCTCCAGCTGGTCGCCTACATGGATGCAGTTCTCAACGATCCGTCGATTCTGACAGACATGCCTCAGATTTACCCCGGGGGTCTCTTTTACTTCAAAATAGACGACCCTATGGTGGATCTCGAAAGTGTCAGGGAAGAGGATGTCGAGCGGGAGCTTTTGAAAAAACTAAGGCTCAACGGTCTGGTTATAGGCGGCTCGGATATGGCGAAGCGCCTCGATCAGACTTTGGAGTCTGAGACGAAATCCGTCAGAATTCCATTTGAACTTAAACGAGACGGGACTCCAACTGCAGGTTCCGGCGTGCTTGAAACCTCGACCTTCGAAAGTCTCAGACGGTATGTTCGGGACAAAATCGCAGCCCTTGGCACTGAGATCTTAAAAGGGGATATAGATGTGGCGCCTTACAGGTTCGGATCGAAAACCGCCTGTGATTATTGTGATCTCATGGGCATCTGCCAGTTTGACCTGACTTACGGAGGCAACCACTACAGAAATCTTAAGAAGCTAAAAGGCACCCAGTGGATGGATGACTATAGGGGCGGGGAGAGCCAGTCCGGGGAGGATAGCAACCTGGTCGAGCTAGATAACCGGGAAGAGGAGGTGAAGTCATGAGTTATTCAGCAGAAACTCCAAATGCGAAAGACCTGTCCGGCGTTCAGGCTTCACCTCGGTCCGAAGTCCAAAGTGTCGTTCCTTCCACAACCCGGACAGAAGTCAAGTGGACCCCGGATCAGGACAGCGCGATCCGCTCCAGAAATGCGAATCTCCTGGTTTCAGCTGCTGCAGGTTCGGGAAAAACCGCTGTGCTGGTCGAACGTATCCTGCAGCTGATCGCAGAAGACAGAATCCCTATCAGGAACATGCTTATTGTGACCTTCACCAACGCCGCAGCAGGGGAAATGCGCACCCGGATTATCAGAGCCCTGTCCGCAAAACTGAAGGAGCCGGGCGCAGACGCGCTGTGGCTGAGAGAACAGCTTGAGCGCGCCGGCAGCGCCTACATCATGACGCTGCACGCCTTCTGCAATGATCTGGTCCGGAAGCACTTCTATAAAGTGGACATGGATCCTGCCTTCAGAGTCGGAGACGCGACTTTGCTCAAATCCCTGCGCGAAGAGGCGGCAATGATGACTTTGGAGGCGGCTTACGAGGCAATGACGCCTGACTTTAGCCAATTCATTGAAGCGTTTTCGGGCAACCGCACAGATGAAAAAATTGAAGCCCTTTTGTGGAACGTCCACGGTTTTATTCAATCCCAACCGGCGCCGAAAGCCTGGCTGGTGAGCCAGACAGAGGCTTTGGAGGTTTGCGAAGCGCAGAACAGCCTTTGGCTGAAGGCATTGCTGCAGATGATTTCTGAGGAACTGGAGGGGTTGATGGATTCCCACAGGGAAACGGAGCGGCTCTGTATGGATCCGTCGGGACCCATGGCTTATCTCCCTGCAATCCAATCGGATCTCGGGCTGCTGGAAAGTCTCATGGACAGGTTGGAAGCAGGCTACGCCGCCGCTTATGAGGCGCTTGCAGATCTCAAGTTTGACAAACTTAAGCCCATTCGAGGGGCGGACGCCGAACAGGTGGACCCGGCGCTGAAAGAAGCTGTCCTGGAGCGCAGAGACCTGGTTAAGGATTATGTCAAGCGCCTTGGAAAGCACTTTTTCTCACAATCCCCTGACGCGCTGGATCAATCCATACGCAGACTGCTGCCTGGTACCCGCGCGCTCTCTGAATTGGTAATTTCGCTGGAGGAAAATTACGGCTTGCTGAAGAAAGAAGCCGGGGTCATAGATTTTTACGACCTCGAGCACCTTGCCATTGAAATACTCAAGGATGAGGAAATTGCCGGCATGTACAGAGACAAGTTCGACCACCTGTTTCTGGATGAGTACCAGGATTCAAACCTGGTCCAGGAGACGGTGGTCCGGGCGATTGCCAGGGAAGACAATGTTTTTCTGGTCGGCGACGTCAAGCAAAGCATTTACAAGTTCAGGCTGGCAGATCCGACCCTGTTTATGGATAAACTTAACAGCTATTCCAGGGAGGAAGGGGCAAGGAACAGGATTATTGATCTCAGCGCCAATTTCCGTACCAGGCCGGAGCTGATTGAGAGAGTCAACGGCTTTTTTGAGAAGGTCATGAACCTGTCCCTGGGCGAAGTGGTCTATGACCACCATGCCCGTCTTAACCCGGGATTGTCATTTCCGGCGGAAGCGTTTCCCTCTTTGTCGTTGACGTTGATTGATACAGGCAAAGCAAAATCCGGGAGTGAGGCAGAGGTTATGGCAGTAGTCGGATCCGCGGATGTGTCAGAGTCTACCTCGGCGACTGCGGTGTCTGAGCCCGATGCGGATGAAACCGATCCCGAGCTTGAAGAGGCATTGTCCTACATGAAGAATGCCGAACTGGAAGCTCATGTCGTTGCGGATTTGATCAAGGGCACTTTGAAAACGGATATTTACGATCCAAAATTGGGCCGGTATAGAAAGCCGGCTTTCAGAGATGTTGTCATCCTCATGCGCTCACCCAAAGCTGCCGCTGAAACCTATGTTCAGGTACTGAGCCAGTATGGTCTGCCTGTGCGGGCAGATGGCGTGGGGGCCAGAATCTCTTCTTTTGAGATGCAGGCTGCCTTGAGTCTACTCAAGGTCCTCGACAACAGCCGCCTGGATCTCGATCTGCTTACAGTGCTCAGGTCGCCTATAGGCGGCTTTAGTACGGATGAACTGGCGGCCATACGGGCCTTCTCGACCCAGGGAACCTTCAGAGATGCTGTAACGCTGTTTTCGGAAGAGGGCTCCGGGGCGGAGCCTGGCACGTCCTCCAAGCTGCGGGACTTTCTTTCACGCCTTGAAGTTTGGTCGGGCTACGCCACTTATGAGCGCATCGGCGATTTTGTCTGGCGCTTGATGATTGAGACAGGTCTCCTGGACTACGCCCGCGCCATGCCGGAAGGAGAACTCCGCGCAAATCAGCTGATGAAGCTCGTTGAGCGCGCTGGAGACTACGAAGCGGCACTCAGGGGAGATTTATCCGGCTTTATCAAAGTCCTCGAAGAGGGAGATGCCTCGGAGTTTAGCGCAGAGGTACCCAAAACACTCTCGGAGGATGAGGACTTCATCCGCATCATGAGTATCCATAAAAGTAAGGGCCTTGAATTTCCTATTGTCTTCCTGGCGGATACAGGAAAGAAATTCAATATGCGAGATACTTATGGTGATTTGCTGCTTCACAAGGATCTCGGCATTGCCCTCAAGGAAATCGATGCACAGAAGCGAACCTACAGAACGTCGCTGCCTCAGCTGGCGATTCAGAAAGCTATTGAGCGTGAAGCACTTTCAGAAGAACTTAGAATACTTTATGTTGCCTTGACCAGGGCGGTGGACCGCTTATACGTCACCGGGTCGACTAAATTTGTCGACAAAGCCCTCAGCAACTATGGCAGAGGCTGTCTTGCCTTTGCCATGCGCCAGGCAAAGTGTTTGCTGGACTGGATGGGGGCTTACGCTGCAGGCGAGGAGGTCTCAGACGCTGCCCGCTGGGGTTTCAATTTGATCCGCGCTGAGGATCAGATCCGCGCCCAAATTTTTGAAGCAGCTTCTGACCGTGCCTTGGACGACCTTTTGGCGCTGGCCGGAGACCATGCCCTCGATCCCTCTGTTCTTCGTCGTTTGGACAGCGGTCGACCACTGGAAGCACATGGGGACCAAATTGACGCCCAGTCTTCCGTGCTGCCTTCCAAGGTAAGTGTTTCAGATCTTAAAACGCTCGAAGCTCTGGGGCAGACTGAGCTGAATCGCGCCATGACGTTAGAGGTCCTCTATAAGCCTGAGCTGACAGAAACGCCAAGATTTATGGCACAGGAAAGCAGAGCGGCTATGGGCGCTGCGAGAGGCAGTGCGTTCCATACGGTACTTCAGTTTATGGACTTTTCAAAAATGGGACATAGAACTCCGGCAGAACGAGAAGCGGTTTTCAATGAAGAAAAGCAGAGGCTCGTCGCGGAAGGCAGGCTGGATCAGACGCTTGCGGACGATCTTGAATGGTCGGCGCTGGCCGGTTTTTTCGACCACCCGCTCTTTTATCGGCTTCTTGACGCTCAGGTGCTGGAACGAGAGAAAGCCTTTGTCTTGAAACGCGGCTCAGGAAATGAGTTCAGCCTGATTCAGGGCGTCGTGGACCTCTACTTTGAGGATGAGCATGGTCTGGTACTGGTGGATTATAAAACAGACAGAGTCGGCGGTCCTGAGGCAGAGACATTTCTGAAACAGCGCTACAGCACGCAGCTTGGACTGTACGCCGAGGCACTGGAAAAATTGACCGGGCGACGGGTGGAAGCCGCGTGGCTTTACGCAGCCCACTTAAGACAATGGATCAACATAGAAATTACAGGTCGTGAAAAGGAGGAACGCTCTTGAAAATACTTCATACCTCCGACTGGCACCTCGGCAGGCTGATCGAAACTCAGCCCCGTCTGGAGGAGCAGGCTGCCTTTTTGGAATCACTCATAGACATTGCAGAGCGGGAATCTGTCGACGTGGTCCTGGTCGCGGGCGACGTTTATGACACCTATAACCCCCCGGCGCGGGCAGAGCGCTTATTTTTTGAGAAAGTCAAAAAGCTGGCCGATGGTGGTCAAAGACTCATCGTCATTGTCTCCGGCAACCACGACCAGCCGGTACGCCTGGGCGCGGCGGCCTCCTGGGCAGCGGAGCACGGGATCATCTTGTGCACGGACGTCACAGATCAGTGGGAGGATCAGCAGATTGGCCGGTTCCACGTTGCAGGCAAAGGGCCTGGAGCTCTCACCGTCTCTGTAGGGGACGACGCACTTGATCTCGCGCTGTTGCCTTTTCCCAGTGAAAGCAGACTTGGGGAGCTGCTGTCGACCTCCGGAAAAGAAGAAGAGCTGCAACTGTCTTACTCTGACCGCGTCAAACTGCTGCTTCAGGAACGCTCCGCTCACTTTACCGAAGAGACTTTTGGCGCAGTTGTCTCGCATTTATTTGTGAGCGGCGGGGAGCTGTCAGACTCTGAGCGGACGCTCCAATGGGGCGGCGCTTATACAGTATTTGGCGATGCGTTTCCGGCTTCGGCCAACTACGTCGCGCTGGGACATCTCCATAAGCCCCAATCAGTGGCAGGTCTGAGGGGCCGCGGACGTTACAGCGGTTCGCCTCTCCAGTACAGCCGCAGCGAAACAGGCTATGCCAAGTCGGTGACGCTGATTGACACCAAGGCTGAACTGCCGGTGGAGTTTCAGGAGCATTTTATTCCGCTGTTCAAACCCATTGAAATCTGGCATGCCGGATCCTTTGAGGAGGCTGAGGACTGCCTGATCCGCCAGGCGGACAGGAAAGCCTGGGTTTATCTCGAAATTGAGACAGGACAACCGTTGACCAATGGTGAAATCAGGAGGTTAAAAACCCTCTACCCGGATTTACTGAGTATTGAACCTATCTTCCCGGATCAGACAGGAAGCGTTGCCAGTGAAGTATCCCTGGAGAGCATGGATGTTCATGAGCTGTTCAGGCGCTATTATGAGCGTGAGTATGGCGCACTGCCGGATCCGGAGCTGATGGTCCGCTTTGCGTCTCTGCTGAGGTCAGAAGATACAGAGGCAGAGTCAGAGGGAGAGACAAAGGGTGGTGAGGCTTTATGAGGCCGGTCAGGCTGACCATCGGCGGACTCAACAGCTTTGAGTCCACTCAGACAATTGATTTTGAATCACTGTCTTCAAAGGGCCTCTTTGGGATATTCGGCCCGACGGGGTCCGGGAAATCGACGATCATTGACGGGATTGTAATGAGCCTCTATGGGCCAGGCAGCATGCCGAGGGGCACAAAAGATTTTATCAATACGGAATGTGACCAGGCGGAGCTGGAATTCGTGTTTCGAACGGCATTGGAGGGCATTGTCAGGGAAATTGAGATCCGAAGAGTGTTTCGAAGGTCGGGGGAAGGCTATAGGTCCCATCAGTCGCGGCTGGTGGTGCGGACCCTCGAGGGAGAGATTCTTCAGATTGAAGACAAGCAAAATGAAGTGAATCACAGGATTCAGGATATCCTGGGTCTGAGCGACAGCGAATTTTTGAAGATGGTGGTGCTGCCTCAGGGGAAATTCAGCGAGTTCATACAACTGGATCCCAAGGACCGCCGAAATATGCTGCAAAATCTTTTTGGGCTGGAGATCTATGGTGACAAGCTGCTTGAGCGGTTAAAAAAGGTACTCGGCAAGCTTCAGTCCCAGAGGGATCAGCTTGAAGGTCAGCTGGCGGCTTATGCTGATGTGGATCAGAGCAAGCTGATGCTCCTGAAGGATAAGGCTGCACACTGGGACAGGCAGACTTTGCAGCTGGAGGGTGAGGTTCAGCGTCTGAAGGCGGTTTATGATGCGCTGTCGCAGCAATATGACCGCCAGAAGCGGCTGCAGGCATTGAAGGAGGCAGCCCTGCGCCATGAAGAGGCCAGGAGTGACTATCTGAATAAAAAAGGCCGGCTGGAGCTTTATGGGAAAGCAGCCGCGGCAACGGAAGCAGAGCGGCACTTCAGACAAAGTGAAAAGCTTTTTGAGGAGAGTCATAGGGTGGAGATGTCTGCCGCTGCTGATTATGCGGCTGCGAAGGACGCCTTTGAGTCCCACGGTATGGCGTTTAAGAATCTGGAGCAAGCCTTTTTAAACCTGCCGCTTATGAAGCATGAAGCTGCTTTGGCCAAAAACAAATGGATACAAGGGCAGGCTGTGGCTCAGCTTAAGCTGGAACGCGAGAAACTTATAACTTTGGTTGAAGCTCAGCGAGTTGATTTGGTAGGGGAACGCCATAAACTTGAGGCGCTGGATCAAACCTTGACAGAGTGTTCTAGGAAGCTGGAGGATTTGACTGAGCTTCAGGAAAAAGAGGGTATGTCGTCGAAATCGACGGAAGCCTTTTTGGCAGTACAAAGCAAGTGGGAAAAACGGGCAGAGGAAATGAAAAGCTTGAAGGCGGTCGAAGGATCCCTTGAAGAGAGCCAGAAGGTATTGGCGCAATTTGAGCAAACACTGGGTGAGTCTCAGGGGAAGGTCAAAGACAGTGAAGCAAAGCTGCAGGCTGTCATAGATGAGTTTGAGACATTATCTGTTCAGCGTGATCAGTCCAGAGATCAACAGGAAAAAATGCAGCGGCAGAGTTTGGCCCTCGCTTCAGATCTGGAGACATTGAAAGGTCATTTGCGCGATCAAATGGATGAAGAAAAGGCTTTGGAAGCGCTGAGGTCAGATCTGAGCGAAAGAGCCAAGCGGCTGGAGGAAAGCCGGGATCAATACAACGCGTCGCTGGCAGCCAGACTCAGAACGACTTTAAATGAGGGCGATCCATGTCCTGTGTGTGGGCACCTTTATAGCGCTCATGAGACTGACTTCCACGACGAAGCGGATTACGCGTGGCTGCGCCGGTTTGAAGAAGAGGACCAGGCAATTGCGGTCCTAAGACACCAAGAGCTCCGACTGGTGGAGAGCCTGACTAAACGTCAGGTACTGATGGCGGTCGAGGGTGACAGAGGACAGGGACGTCTTGCGACCCTCGAAGCCGAGGTCAAAGCGCTTGCACTGTCACAGGAGCTGCAGCAAAAGGAACGCGCTGTGTGCGAATCAAGGCTGGAAGCCCTGAAAAAAGACCAGGCTGCTCATCAAAGTCAGGTTAAGGCACATAGAGATCAGGCGGATAGGGATCTGGCACAATTATCAGCTCAGAAACAGGTAAAGGCAGTACTGGAGTCCAAAAGGGACATGACACTGGAATCACTCGTACAGTTGGAGAAGGCGATTCAGACTTATTTGGAGACATGGCATGGCAGGATAGAGTCAGCGTCTTTGGTCGATGCAGAACTCGAGCAGTTTTTCGATACACTTGCTGAGAAGAAGCTGCACTCGGAATTGCGGCTGACCGAAATTCAAAGGATTCAGGCTGAACGCGAACGCGAGAATGAAAAGAAGATGATACAGCTCCAGAACGTTAATGCTTCAACTCTTGAAAAGGAACGACTGGACAGCGCACTGAAGCAAATTGAAGCAGAGCTGGACCGCTTGACTTCAGAGGTCGGAGCAGCAACGGACGCAGAGGAGCTGGAAAAAGCTTATAAGCGTTTATGCAGACAGATTGAAGTCACTGAGTCTGAATATCCGCTGGAGAAATCGAAGCAAAGTGTCTTACAGACAGAAAGTGAGCGGCTTAAAAACGTTTGGATCTCTGCAGAAGCTGCTCTGAAAGCCGGTGGGAATCAGCTTGAGGATAGCCGCCAGAGTTTTGAGGAAAAGTGGAAAGGTGCAGGATTTTTGGATGTACTTGAATGGCGGGCGGCGTTGCTCAATTCTGATGAGGCAGAGAGCCTGAATAAGTGGATTCAAGATTATGAAGTGCAGGGGCGGACACTGAAGGAAAAAATGGAAGAGTATCAGGACCTTTCTGGAGCTTCTGTGATCACTGAGGATGCCATTGCGAGCGCAGCCACGGCGTCGATTGAAGTCCAGGAGGCATGGACACGCGCTTTGGAGGCCAGAAGTACAGCCGTGGAATCCTTAAAGGTGATGACTTTATCCCTCGAACAAAAGCGGGGCGTAGAAAAACAGTTGACCGACTTGAAACAGGAAGCCGGTTATTTTGAAGTACTTCAAAAACTCCTGAGGGGCAACAGATTTGTTGAGTTTTTGGCTATGAACCAATTGGATTACATTTTGAAGGAAGCCTCCAGAAGGCTTATGATCATGACCGCGAATCGTTATCGTTTAGAAGTGGATTCGCGGGGTAACTTTAGGATATCGGATCATCATCAAGGCGGTGTCAGCAGGGATCTGAGATCTCTGTCCGGCGGAGAGACCTTTATGGCGTCTCTGGCACTGGCACTGGCCATGTCCTCCAGGCTGCAGCTCAGAGGCAAGATTCGGTTGGAGACTTTTTTGCTGGACGAGGGTTTTGGCAGTCTGGACGCGGCGCTTCTCGATGTCGTGATGCATTCCCTTGAGACGTTGATTGGCGATCAGCTCAGCGTAGGACTGATCTCCCATGTAGAAGCGCTTAAAGCCAGGGTCCCGGTCAGGCTTGATGTGACACCTGCTGAGCCTGGTGTCTCGGGCACCCGGGTTCAGGTTGTAGTGAACTGATGGTCTGAAACTAACGGTTTGGATGTGATGTTATGGCGTATGACTATGAATTGGAAGTCGCCAGACAGGCGGCTTTGGAAGCGGGACGCGCTATTCTTGAGGTCTACTTTGAAGAGATTGAAGTTGTTCTGAAAAGTGATGATACGCCTGTGACAAGAGCGGATTACGCTTCCAACGCGCTGATTTTGGATCGGTTGATTCACGCGTTTCCGCATCACGGCTTCCTTTCGGAGGAATCCATTGATGATCCAATCCGACTGGAAAAGGAATATTGCTGGATTGTAGATCCGCTGGACGGCACTAAGGAATTTATCAAGAAAAATGGTGAATTTACGATCAATATCGCATTGGCCAAAGACCGTGAGATCGTCATGGGGATCGTCTACGCGCCGGTCAAGGAAGAACTGTTTTTCGCAATTCGTGGAGAAGGGGCATATATGGAAAAAGAGGGACAGTTAACCCGCCTTCACGTGTCCGAGAGATTGGTCGACCTGTACGCATTGAAATCCAGATCCCATGAAACCATTCGCTATGCTGAGCTTCTGGCAAAACACTCAGAGCGCATTCTAGTCATTCACAGGATGGGGAGCGCTTATAAAGGCTGCCTGATCGCCCGCGGAGACTATGATATCTATTATAATTTCGGTCACACCATGGTGTGGGACACGGCACCTGTGGATCTGATCGTGACTGAGGCGGGAGGCTATTTCAGGCAGCTCGATCACACGCTATTCAAGTACAACACAAAGAAGATCAAGAATGACAATGGATTTTTGATTTTGAATCGACCGGAGAATCGATTGGAATAAAAGGCGGAAGAGTCAAATCGGTCAATTATTGCTCAGCCCAAATGTCGGAATGACGACATTTGGGCTGGTTTTTTTTGAACATAAGGAAGCGGGTGTCTGACACCTTCTTCCAATGTCTTATTCGATTTTTATTGTTTAAGGTCTTGACAAATCGGAAAGAGGTTCATATAATAAAATAAACAAATGATTACGAAGTAAACAAATGATTACGAGCTTTGCTCTAAAGCAATTCATGAAAGCAGGTGAAGCATGACTCAGAGAGAACAGGAAATCTACCAACTCATCCGCGAAAATCCTATGGTCTCCCAGCAGGAGATTGCAGACCGACTCGGGATTCAACGGTCCTCTGTGGCGGTACACATTTCGAACCTGATCAAGAAAGGCTGGATCGCCGGTAAGGGCTACATCCTGAATACCGGTGATTATGTGGTGGTGATCGGCGGTGCGACAATGGATCTGATGGGCTTCTCGGACCGAACCTTTTTGGACGGAGAATCCAACCCGGGACGGACGCTGCTGTCGCCTGGCGGTGTGGGGCGCAATATCGCTGAAAACCTGGCCCGTTTGGGCTTGGAAGTTCATCTTATGACGGCGGTCGGTCAGGACCTCTATGGCCAGCAGCTGTTGGAGCGCTGCAGAGAGGCAGGCATTGACACACGCTCGACTTTGAAAATTCCCGGAGCGTCCACTTCTCTTTATCTGGCCATGATAGAACCGGATGGGGAGATGAAGCTGGCGCTTTCGAGTATGGCGGTCATGGATCAGCTGGATGTGGAAGCGCTGCGCCGGGAGGACGCGCTGCTCAGCGGGGCGGCGGCCATCATAGCGGATACAAATCTGCCGGAAAAGACGCTGACCTATCTGATGTCACAATATCGCCATATCCCTATTTACGTCGATCCGGTATCCGCCCCAAAATCCGAGCGGCTTAAAGGCGCGCTGGAGGGTATAGATACACTGAAACCCAATCAAAAAGAATTGGAGGCGCTGTCCGGAATGAAGACGGACACCCTAGACGAGGCGAAGAAAGCGGCGAAGGTCTTGTGCGAAAGCGGTATTCGGCGAGTCGTCGTCAGCATTGGAGCTCAAGGTGCACTGTTCGCGACCCGTGAGACAGTTCAATTTTTCAAGTCACTGCCTGTAAAATCAGCGAATGCCACAGGTGCAGGTGACGCCTTTATGGCGGGGCTCATCTACAGTGCCATCAACAAGTTTGATGACCGCGCCGCAATGGATTGCGCCATGTCCATGGCAGAATTGACCCTTGAAAGTGTGGATGCCATTGCTCAGAATTTGAATGAAAATTTGCTGATGAACCGACTCAATACCCATAAAATCGAAGATCGACTGTAAGTGAAAACCTGTGACCGGCATAAGACTGTGAATGTCTCTGCCGAGTAGAGAAAGGAGCAACTAAAATTATGAAACTAATACCTGAGATCCATCCTGAGGTGGCGGAAGCCCTTGCACTGGGACTTCCAGTTGTCGCTCTCGAGTCCACCATCATTTCGCATGGGATGCCTTATCCACAGAACGTCCAGACTGCCCTGGAAGTTGAAGAGCAGGTCAGGGAGGCGGGGGCGATTCCTGCGACCATCGGCATCATGGGCGGTAAGCTTAAGATTGGTCTGACGCCAGAGGAAATCGAAGAATTCGGAAAGTCTGACGATGTGGTCAAGGTTTCCCGAAGAGACCTGGCAACCGTAGTGGCCAGAAAGTTGAATGGCGCTACAACCGTTGCCACGACTATGATCCTGGCTGAAATGGCAGGGATCAGAGTTTTCGCCACCGGTGGTATTGGCGGTGTCCACAGGGGTGCCTCCGAGAGCTTTGACATTTCTGCGGATTTACAGGAGCTCGGGAAAACTAATGTGGCCGTGGTTTGTGCCGGAGCAAAGTCCATTCTGGACATTGGCCTCACCCTTGAATATCTGGAGACCATGGGCGTGCCGGTACTGGGTTATAAAACAGAGGATTTTCCTGCTTTCTATACGCGAACCAGCGGTTATCGCGTGGATGCAAAGCTGGAGTCTCCGGAAGATGCAGCGGAAATTTTAAGGACGAAATGGGCTCTGGGACTCAACGGGGGCGTCGTCATTGCCAATCCAATTCCGGAAGCCTTTGCCATGGATGAGGACCTGATCAACGACGCCATCGAGACAGCGCTGGAAGAGGCTGCCGCAAACCACATCCGGGGCAAAGAGTCTACCCCATTCCTGCTTGCCAAAGTCAAGGCTTTGACGGAGGGTCAGAGCCTTGAATCCAACATTGCCTTAGTGCTGAATAATGCGAAGCTGGCAGCGGAGATCGCTAAAGCGCTTGGTCCGGTGAACGAGTTATAAGTTTCAGAAGTGGGTGACGGGCGGAGGGGTGTGCCAACGGCTTGCGCCTGTCGGAAGGTGGAAGGCGGAAGGCGGTGTCAGACACCCGCTTCCACTTTGGCTCAAAATTTAAGGGACTGCCGCGACATGATTTGAGATCAGTCTGCGGCAATCCCTGTTTGTTTGAGCAAATTGACTATACATGTGAACATGAGCACTGCACTTAAAGTGGTGTATTGAAGATTTTTTCTATCATGCGTGTCAGCAAGCCGTAATCCTCCCTGCACAGGGGATTGGACTCAAGGGCTTTCAGGGCGTGGGTCATCTCCCTGTAGTACCAGTACTGATCCTCTTTTGGCGCATTAAAGCTCGACCACACATCGCTTTCATCCATTTCCTCAAGGCTGCGGGCTATACTTTTCAGGTTGCATAATTTATCCGCCAGAATAATGAGCTTTGCATCCAGATTGCCGGGCTGACTGACCTTTTCAATCATAGCTTGTTTTCGGACACTCCAGGTCTGCGATTTATCATACTCTGAGCAAAAGGCGACCAAGGCCGCGACGTCTGAGCCAAACTGCGCGGCCACTTCGTCAAGCGTCCATAGTGTGTCTTCGACGACATCATGCAGCAAGGCGGCAATAACAACACTTTCATCAGCGCCCCACTTAGAAACCATTAGAGAGACTTCTATGGGGTGAACTGCGTAGGGATCCCCATCCAGCTTGCGGATCTGACCTTGATGTGCCTTCATGATGGTGTGAATGGCTTCATAGAGTTTCATGACATGACGCCTCCCAAAAGGTTGTCTGAATGTCCCAACCATTTCATTATACGCCTTTCAGATGAAGTTTCAAAGTTCTGAGATGGTGTATATATAAAACAGATTCATTGGGAGGTGTCACTATGTATTCAATGGACCAAGAAGTCATTAAAACCATTCGCCTGTTGTCAGCGGATGCGGTTGAAAAAGCAAATTCAGGACATCCCGGGCTTCCTATGGGCGCGGCGCCTATGGCCTATGTTCTCTGGAAGGACTTTTTGAAAGGCAGCGCCACAGACCCCCATTGGGCTGATCGCGATCGATTTGTACTCTCCGCGGGGCACGGCTCCGCTCTGATTTACAGTCTGCTTCACCTGTTTGGCTATCAGGTCACCCTGGAGGATCTTAAAAAATTTCGTCAGATTGGGAGCATCACCCCAGGCCATCCTGAGTTCGATGTGACACCGGGGGTTGAAACGACCACCGGACCCCTGGGTCAGGGTTTTGGCAATGCTGTCGGCATGGCCATTGCTGAGATGAGGCTGGCTGAGGAATTCAATACCCAGGATTTTAATCTGGTGGACCACTACACCTATGTATTGGCAGGTGACGGCGACCTGATGGAGGGGGTTGCCTCTGAAGCGGCTTCCCTTGCCGGGCATCTGAGGCTCGGAAAACTCATTGTTCTCTATGACGACAATGGAATTACCATTGACGGCGGTACGGAAATCGCTTTTACGGAGGATGTCCAAAAGCGCTTTGATGCTTATGGATGGCACGTTTCAAAGGTCGAGGACGGCAATGACTTGAGGGCCATTCATGATGCGATTCGAGAGGCGAGGCTGGATACGTCGAGGCCGTCGCTGATTTCGGTAAAGACGACCATCGGCTACGGCAGTCCGAATAAGGCTGGAAAATCCGCTGCCCACGGCGCGCCGCTCGGCACGGAGGAGCTCGCCATGACGAAGCTGCACATGGAGGCGGATCCGGATGAGTTTTTCAACGTACCTGAAGCGGTGCTCGCCCACATGAATGACATTATTGACCGTCGGGAGATCGACCGGTTCATGTGGGAGGAAAAAGTCGAGTCCTATATTCAAAATTATCCCGAAAAGGCGGCGAAGTGGAAGCAGTGGTTTGACTATGAACTGATGCATGACAGCTTTGACGCAGCGTCCTTCTTCAGGCTATTTGATAAAGCGGACGCGACGCGCAGCATAGGCGGAGAGGTTATGAACGCGCTGGTCAGGCTGGCGCCAAACCTGATGGGGGGCTCAGCGGACCTGGGCAGCTCCACGAAGACCTATCTGAAGGGCAAGGGCGACTTTAGCCGCATGAACCGCGGTGGCGCGAATATTAATTTTGGTGTCAGGGAGCATGCCATGGGCGCGATCCTGAATGGCATGGCGCTTCATGGGGGGCTGCGGGTCTTTGGTTCCACATTCCTGGTCTTTGCCGATTATATGAAGCCTTCAATCCGCCTGTCCGCGATCATGGGCGTTCCGGTGGTTTACGTCTTCACTCATGACAGCATCGCCGTTGGGGAGGACGGGCCGACGCACCAGCCAATCGAGCATCTGCTGCTCCTCAGGTCTATTCCGAATTTATTTGTCTATCGGCCGGCGGACGGGATCGAGACCGCTGCGAGCTGGATCGAGATTTTGAAACGCGTTGAAGGACCTTCTGCGCTGATTTTGACGCGGCAGAACCTGGGCAGCCTCGGGGAGCGCGACCCGCAGGTCGATCGGGGGGCCTACGTGATCTTGTCTGAAGAGGGTGAGAAACCGGAGCTGATTTTGATGGCGACGGGCTCTGAAGTGGAGTTGGCCGTTAAGACGGCTCTGAAGCTCAGGGCGCTGGGAAAGGACCCGAGAGTTGTCAGCATGCCTTGTGTGGAGCAGTTTCTTGAGCAGAGCCCTGCTTATATTGAAACCGTGCTTCCAAAGGCGGTTGAGAAGCGGGTTACCATTGAGATGGGCAGAACGCTGGGCTGGGAGCGCTTTACAGGCCTAGGGGGCCTGACTATAGGCATTGACCGTTTCGGAGAGTCCGGACCGGGAGAGGCTGTTATGGCTCATTTTGGATTTACCCCGGACAAAGTGGCGGATCGAATCCTCGCTTACCTTGCCAAGTAAACAGAACTTGAGGTATCATAGGAAACGGCTTCCAAGTGATGGCGGCCGTTTCTTCTGTTTGAAAGGCCGGTTTATACCGGTCATTATTGGAATTTGGAGGTGTATCGTTTGAAATATTTCATGGCGTTCGGGCTGATTTGGCTGATGTTTGAAGCCGGAAACGCGCTGAGTCGTCTGATCGAACCAATAATTTTAATTCCCGGGAGCATTCTCGGGATGCTGATGCTGTTTGTGCTGCTGTTGACGGGCTTGGTGAAAATGGAATGGCTCACCCCAGTGACAGGTGTGTTCCTGAAACATATGAGCTTTTTCTTTATTCCGCTGGGTGTCGGATTTCTCGGGGCGGTGGATTTGATCGCACCTATTTGGATGAAGATGACGTTTCTGCTGATCCTGTCCAACCTGGCAGTGATGACAGGTGTCGGCTGGATCGTGCAGTGGCTGGCGAAAAGAGAGAAGGTGCGCTCGTGACAGAGATTTTATCTGAGTTTCCCATTGTGGCCATAGTCTGGGGCGTGACGCTGGCGGCCTATGCCTTTGGATGGTGGGTGAGCGGACGCGTCCGTCTGTCTCTGCTCAATCCTTTCCTGATTGGAACTTCGCTGGTGATTGGCGGGATCTTGATGTTTCGGCTTCCCTATGAACCTTATGATCAGGCGGGCAAGACGGTGACCTGGTTCCTGGGACCGGTGGTGGTCATGCTGGCGGTTCCCCTCTATCAGAGCCGCAAAACCCTGATGACGCATTTCCTGCCAATTTCGGCGGGTATCGCGTCGGGCATTGCGATTTCCGCAGGGACGGTCTATGGGCTTTCCAAAGCCTTTGGTCTGTCGCCGGAGTTGATCGTCTCGCTGATGCCAAAGTCCATTACCAATCCCATGGCTATTGAGGTAACCAAGATGTTTGGGGGGATCCCCGCCATAACCGTGGCTTCAGTGATTATCACCGGGGTTTTTGGTGCTTCTGTTTCCACTGCGGTCTTCAGGACAGCGCGTATTCACAATGATACTGCCAAGGGGATTGCCCTTGGGGCGGCTTCCCATGGGGTCGGTACTGCCAAGGCTATTGAGATCAGCAGCGAAGCCGGAGCGGCGAGCGGCCTCTCCATGGGGTTGACCGGCGTGGCGACAGTGCTGCTGGCCAGTTTGATCCGGAGTCTGCTGGGCGTATAAAGCAAGAGCTTGTGCCGATGGTCGTTCAAATGACCATCGGCATAATTTTTTTTCGAGGCAAGCGTTAAGGATTTCCACAATTTGGCCAGCCAATAATAAGGTCTCAAGGGACTTGTCCACAGGTTTGAGAGGGCAATATGGACGTTTTGATGACCTTGATTTTACAGCCTTAATTTGGTAGGATAAGTTCAAAGATCAAACGGTCACCGCACTCCCGCTTGAACAGGGTGGGGGATTTTTTCGGCTTTGATGTTCTATATCTAGTGTATACGTTCTAAAAACATTCTACATATTGTGTTGGGAGGCTTGCCAAGACTATGATGACGAGTATTGAAAAGCGCAACGGAGAGATCGTTTTCTTTGATCGATCCAAGATTGAACAGGCAGTCTTAAAGGCGCTGGTCGCCACGCATCCCCAAAGATCGAGGAGCAGTCTGAAGAAGCTGTCAGAGGTCGTGACGGACTATGTGGTAGAGGCTGCAGGGAGTCGTGCTTTTGAAGGCGGGATTCCAAAAGTTGAAGAAGTTCAGGATCTCGTTGAAAACACGCTGATGTCTATAGGCGAGCATGATACGGCGCGCACCTACATCAAATACCGTTATGAACACAAGAAGATTCGCGAGGAGCGGCAGTCGGTCAAGGATATACTCAATATGTTTGACGATTACATAGGAAAAAGCGACTGGATGGTCCGGGAGAATTCCAACATGAGCTACAGCCTGCAAGGGCTGAACAACCATATTATCGCCAAGGCCTCCCAGATCTTCTGGCTGCACCACGTCTATGACGAGACCATTCGAAATGCCCACGAGAACGGGGATCTGCACATTCATGACCTTGGTCTCGTGTCGACCTATTGCTGCGGGTGGAGTCTCGAAGACCTGCTGCTGAGGGGCTTCGGCGGCGTTCCAGGCAAAGTTGAGTCAGGACCGCCAAACCATTTTGAGTCGGCGCTGATGCAAGTGGTCAACTTTATCTATACACTTCAGGGTGAAGCAGCGGGTGCTCAGGCCATTTCCAACTTTGATACGCTGCTGGCACCGTTCGTACGCCATGACAACCTGAGTTATGACGACGTCTATCAGGCTATGCAGGCCTTTGTCTTCAATATGAACATCGCGACGCGCGTGGGTTTCCAGACGCCGTTTTTCAACATTACCATGGATAAAGAGGTACCTTCCACTCATAAGGACCTACCGGTCATCATTGGCGGGAAGCACCACTTTGACAAGGCCTACGGCGAGTTTCAGGCAGAAATGGACATGATCAATATGGCGTTCTGCGAGGTCATGATGGAAGGCGACGCCAAGGGACGCGTCTTCACCTTTCCAATTCCAACTTACAACATTACCCGGTCCTGGGATTGGTCAAATCCGGTCACGGACAAAATCATGGAGATGACGGGCAAGTTTGGCATTCCGTACTTCAGCAACTTCGTCAACTCAGATCTCGATCCGGAAGACGTGCGGTCCATGTGCTGCCGGCTCAGACTGGACAATACCGAGCTGAGGCGACGCGGCGGCGGCTTGTTCGGCGCCAATCCAAAAACGGGTTCCATTGGTGTCGTCACCATCAATATGGCGAGACTGGGCTACCTTTCCAGAGATTTTGATGAGCTCTGCGAGCGCCTGGAGCGCCTGATGGAGATCGCGAAGTCGTCGCTGGAATTGAAGCGGGACATTCTTGAGATCAATATGAAGCGAGGCCTGTATCCTTATTCCAGGTACTATCTTCAGGACATTTACGAGGGACATGGCGCGTATTGGTTTAACCATTTTGCGACCATCGGCCCAAATGGGATGAATGAGTGCATTCAGAACTTCACCAAAGGCAGGGAGGACATTACGACGGAAGCCGGACGAGCGATGGCTGAGCGGGTACTGGACTTCATGAACGAAGTGCTGGTGCGGTTCCAGGTTTCGACGGGGCATCTTTACAACCTGGAGGCCAGCCCTGCAGAGGGAACGGCTTACAGATTTGCGAGACTCGACACCGCGAAGTATCCGGAAATCATGACGGCCGGCAAAGACGTGCCGTATTACACCAACAGCACACAGCTCCCTGTAGGCTACACGCCGGATCTGTTCGACGCGCTGGACCACCAGGACAGCCTTCAGACGCGCTATACCGGTGGGACGGTGTTCCACGCCTTTATCCCTGAGAAGATCGACTCAAAAGAAGCGCTCAAGTCCCTGATTCACAAGGTGTCAAGTCGGTACAGGCTGCCATATTTCACCATCACGCCGACTTTCAGTATTTGCCCGACGCACAAATACCTTCGCGGCGAACAGAAAACCTGTCCGGAATGCGGCGAGATCACGGAAGTTTGGTCGCGCGTCGTTGGTTATCACAGACCGGTTCAGAACTGGAACGACGGCAAGCAGCAGGAGTACGAGGAGCGCGTCGAGTTTGAGGTGGCGAACTAATGGAAACCATGGCGATCGGGGGACTCATCAAGACGACACTGATCGACTTTCCGGGCGAAGTCGCCACGGTACTCTTCGCAACGGGATGCAATTTCAATTGTCCCTATTGTCATAACCGGCCGCTGATTTTGCCATCTGCCGAGACGCTGACCAAAGGCACTGTCATGGCACACCTCGAGAAACGGGCTGGGCTTTGTGACGGCGTGGTAATCAGCGGCGGGGAGCCTACGCTGCAGCCGGGACTTGAAGCGGCAGTTGTAGAGATCCGAAACCTGGGGTACAAGGTTAAACTGGATACCAACGGCACTCGGCCGGAGGTGCTGAAACGCCTGCTGGACAGGGGGCTGCTGGATTATGTGGCCATGGACGTGAAAAGCTCTGCGGACCGACATGAGCGGGTAACCGGCGGCAAAGCGGGGGATCGGGCTGCAGTGGAGCGGAGCATGGATCTGCTGATGAGCTCAACGGTGGCTCACGAATTCAGGACAACGGTGGTCTTTCCGCTGCATGATTACGAAGAAGTCCGGCGGATTGGGGTTCGCGTCGCGGGAGCAGGGAAATGGGTACTGCAGGCTTATAAGCCAGCACCATCGATTCCTGAGGAGGAGACCCTTGCGTCTCCGCCCATGGGGACGCTGGAAGCCTGGAAGGCTCAGCTGGAGCGTGACATTCCGGGTGTCAACATTGAATTGAGAACGGGTTATTAGTATGAAAGCCAGAAAGCCAGTAAGCCAAAGGTCTCCGGGACATTGTTCCGGGGGCCTTTTTATTATAAAACGAAAACCCCCGGTTCTACCGGGGGTTCTAAAGAGCTTTAGCTTTGAGTATTTAATTCAGATACCTCCTTTTGTTAGAATAAAGATGGTCTGCCAACCAGCTTAATAAACAAAAGGAGG
>Ga0302240_1000167_pt1 | contig 73177 bp, 64 predicted proteins | sample AAG_UR_His_MG_FD_193538 | JGI IMG/M metagenome (GOLD analysis project Ga0302240, IMG submission 193538) | Enriched activated sludge microbial communities from anaerobic digester in WTTP, New Holstein, Wisconsin, United States - AAG_UR_His | ecosystem: Engineered > Bioreactor > Anaerobic >... | reverse complement strand
TAATCCTTTAAACTGTAAAACCAACCGCATCTTCCGGATTTAAATTATCTTGATTTATCACGTTTTTTTCGTTATAATCTATCGTGAAAAAGATGAAACATAAAAACGCCGGAATAAAAAAAATAATTTCAAAGAATGAAATTCAAAAAAAAGTTTGCGAACTTGCAAAACGCATAAACAAAGATTATTATAAAAAAGATTTAATCGTTCTGTCCGTTTTGTCCGGAAGCGTTGTTTTTTGCAGCGATATAATCAGAAAGCTGGATGTTAATTTCAAGCTTGATTTTATTAAAGTCTCGTCTTATGAAGGCAAAAAATCGGCAGACAAAATCCGGTTGGATTTTTCTTCCGATTACGACGTTGAAAATAAAGACGTGCTGATTGTGGAAGATATTTACGATACCGGTAAAACTCTTGCCTATCTTAAAAATTTTTTGACGGAAAAAAAAGCGAGAAGCGTGGCGTTTTGCGTGCTGGTTGACAAGAAAATTAAAAAAAAGAGCATAGTTAAAATAAAATATTGCGGATTTTCCGTAGAAAATAAATTCATAGTAGGTTACGGTCTTGATTTTAATGAGAAATTCAGGGGCTTACCCTATATAGGCGCGTTAGGAGATTAATTTATGAAAAAACAAAATTCATGGGGCTTTGCTTTTTGGATAGTCCTATTTGTAATACTTTTGGTATTTATGCAGTCTTCAAGAAAAAGCGGAGTCAAGGAAGATATTCCGTATTCCGTTTTTAAACAAAGCGTCAAAGAAGGAAAAGTCGCTAACGTTCTAGTTTCTCCCGACATGATAGAAGGAGAATTTTTATCAGCCGACGGCAAACCTAAAAAATTTAAAACAATTCCGCTGGACGATCCGAAACTTGTTGAGGATATGGAAAATTCTAAAGTATCAAAGTTTTCCGGCAAACCTCAAAACGGATGGATAGGCCCGCTTTTAATGAGCTGGGGTCCGATAATTCTTCTTATTCTTTTTTGGTTATGGATGATAAGAGGAATGAACGGCGCCGGCAAACAGGCAATGGCGTTCGGCAAAAGCAAGGCTAAACTTGCCGACAATGAAAAAACAAAAAAAACATTTAAAGATGTCGCAGGCTGCGGAGAAGCAAAAGAAGAACTTCAGGAAATAGTGGAGTTTTTAAAAAATCCGGCAAAATTCCAAAAACTGGGCGGTAAAATACCAAAAGGCGTTTTGTTGTTCGGAGCGCCGGGCACAGGTAAAACTTTGCTTGCAAAAGCAGTAGCGGGTGAAGCGGGAGTTCCTTTTTTCTCTTCAAGCGGTTCTGAATTTGTAGAAATGTTCGTCGGAGTCGGCGCGTCAAGAGTAAGGGATTTGTTTGACCAGGGCAGAAAAAATGCTCCGTGTCTGCTTTTTGTAGACGAAATAGACGCGGTGGGAAGGCACAGAGGCGCAGGTCTTGGCGGCGGTCATGACGAAAGAGAACAGACTTTAAACCAGCTTTTGGTTGAAATGGACGGTTTTGACACAAAAGAAGGGGTTATTATAATAGCGGCTACAAACAGACCTGATGTCCTTGATCCTGCTCTTTTAAGACCGGGCAGATTTGACAGACAGGTTGTTGTTCCCAGCCCCGATTTAAACGACAGAGAAGAAATTTTAAAAGTGCATGTAAGAGACATAAAAATATCAAAAGAAGTTGACTTAAAAGTTATAGCAAGAAGAACTCCCGGATTTGTCGGCGCCGATTTGGCGAACCTTACAAACGAGGCGGCTTTGCTTGCGGCCAGAAAAGATTTAACCGAAGTCGGAATGAAAAATTTTGAGGAAGCGATAGACAGAATTATTGCCGGCCCTCAAAGAAAGTCAAGAATTATTTCCGATAAAGAAAAAAGTATTATCGCTTATCACGAGGCGGGACATACAATAGTCGCAAAAGTTATTCCGGGCATGGATCCGGTTCATAAAGTTTCAATAGTCCCAAGAGGCCCCGCATTGGGTTATACGCTGCAGCTTCCTCTTGAAGATAAATTTTTAACTTCAAGAACCGAGATAAACGGGCGGCTTTCAATACTTCTCGGAGGAAGAGCGGCCGAAGAATTGGTATTTAACGAAATAACGACAGGCGCTCAAAACGATATAGCAAGAGCAACGGAAATAGCAACAAAAATGGTAACGGAATTCGGTATGAGCGATAAAGTCGGAACGCTTGCGCTCGGTACGGAAAGCGAAGAAATATTTTTAGGAAGGGATATTTCCAGAAATAAGAAACATTCCGATAAAACGGCTGAAATAATAGACGAAGAAATAAAAAATATAATAGCGGCTGCAAAAGAAAGATCTGAAAAAATTCTTAAAGATAACATGGAAAAGTTAAAATATATGGTTGAGATGCTTATTGAAAGAGAATTTTTAACGGGCGATGAAGTTGACGCCATAATGAAAGGCGAAAAACTTCAGGCAAAGGAAGAAATTCAGGAAAATAAAATTGAAATGCAGCAGGAAAAAGAGGCGGTAAAACCTGTTGAAGAAACTCGCAGTCCCGATAAAAAAGAAATTAAGGAAGAGCCGAAAATAATTGCCGAAGAAGTAAAACCGGACAAAAAAAGCAAAAAAAATAAGCAGGACAGCTCTCAAAACGAACTTTTTGACAAGATAGGAAAAAATGAAGACAAATAAATTTGACGGTAAAAAAATTATTAAAGCCGTGCGCATGATGCTTGAAGCGTTCGGCGAAGATCCTCAAAGAGAAGGGCTTAAAAGAACTCCGGAAAGAGTGGCGGAATTTTACGAAGAAATTCTCTCGGGTTACGACGTTGACGTAAAAAGCCTGATTCCGGTTCATTATGAAACGGAAGAACACGAAGAAATAGTAATAGTAAAGGATATTCCGGTATATTCAATATGCGAACACCATCTGCTTCCTTTTTACGGCAAAATCCATATAGCGTATCTTCCTAAAAAAGACAGAATAGTCGGAGTGTCAAAATTGGTCAGAGTCGTTGAAGCTTTCTCTCACAGGCTGCAGCTTCAGGAAAGACTGTCAAAGCAGATTGTGGATACGATAATGCAGGTGGCAAAGCCCAACGGAGCTATGGTTGTTATGGAAGCCGAACATCTGTGCATGACGATGAGAGGAGTAAAAAAACCCGGCTCAAAGATGGTTACATCGGCTATAAGAGGAATATTTTTAAAAGACGCCAGAACCAGAGCGGAAGCTCTTTCTCTTTTAAGGTAGGGTTTTAATGATAGTCAGAAAAACTTCGGCAGAAAATACCGGTGAAGTTTTAAAAATTATAAAGACAACAGGATGTCATAATTACGCGCATGAAAAACTGCTTAAAAAATCAGGCGGAAACATTTTTATTATAGACGGCATAGACAACAGAGCCGCTAATATTCTTAAACAGGAAGCTTTGTCGTGCGGCACGGACGCCGCCGTAAGCGAAGAAGTTTCAAGGTTTAAAAGCGGCGTTTCAAGAGTTGTTCTTTTCGGAACCGCCTCGCAGATTGAAAAACTTATATTAAAATTCAAAGAGCAGCCTTTCGGGCTTAAAGAATTGGCGGACAGTCTTAATAACGCTTTAATCCAAAAACAGAATAAAATCGTCGTATGCGGTACAAAAAAGATAACAACCGGCAAAAAAACTTTGGTTATGGGCATCATTAATTTGTCACCGGATTCTTTTTACGGCGACGGAACCGAAGGAAAAACCGTTTTATTGACAAAAGTTTTGAATATGAAAGAATACGGCGCGGATATTATTGACGTCGGAGCAGAGTCTACAAGACCCGGTTCAAAGCCTGTTTCGGAAAAAGAAGAAATTAAAAAAATCGTAAAATTTCTCAGGCTTATCAGAAAGAAAACAAAACTTCCGATATCGGTTGATACGTATAAACCGGCCGTTGCCAAGGCTGCCATTGACGAAGGAGCCGATATTATAAATGATATCTACGCTCTCGGATATGACGAAAAGATGGCGGATGTGGTTTCTAAAAATAAGACGGGTCTTATTATTATGCATATGCTCGGCACACCTTTAACTATGCAGAAGAATATAAAATATGAAGACGCCGTTTTTGATATATTTAAATTTTTATCGGATAGAATTGATTTCGCGGTAAAAAACGGAATAAATAAAGATTCTATAATGATAGATCCGGGAATAGGGTTCGGAAAAACAGTTGAGCATAATTTGATGATAATTAAAAAATTGTCGGAATTTAAAAGTTTGGGACTGCCTCTGGCGGTCGGATTGTCAAACAAAAGTTTTTTGTCTAAAATCATAAACGCCGAAGACATAAAAGAAAGGTTTTCAGCAAATATATCGGCAAACGTTATCGCGGCACTTAACGGCGCCGATATTTTAAGAGTGCATAACGTTAAGGAAATAGCGCGGGCATTGAAAGTTTTTGACGCGGTAAGGAGCGTTTAAAATGGAAATTGTTTTGGATATCTGGTCAAAGTATCTCGTTCATATCATAGATATTTTAATAGTCGCCTATATATTTTACAGGATACTTTTGATAATAAGAGGAACGAGGGCGACACAGATAATTGTCGGTCTTTTGATTCTTATATTTGTAACGCTTATCGCGGGTATTCTGCGGATGGAGACGCTTTCGTGGCTGTTGAATAAATTCTGGCTCGGAGCCGTCGTAATTCTTGCCGTTGTATTTAACGATGAAATAAGACTCGGACTTGCAAAACTCGGCAGTAAATTCGTTTATGGAAATAACACAAACGCGAGCAATGATTTTTTGTCTGAAATAGTTGAAGCGTCCGTTACAATGAGCAAATCAAAACTCGGCGGATTAATAGTTTTGGAAAAGGAAATGGGTTTAAAAAATTACGCCGAAACGGGAACCCGCATAGACGGTTTGATAAGCCAGGAATTAATCCTTTCAATTTTTCATACAAAATCTCCCATACACGACGGTGCGATAATAATAAAAAGCGAAAGAATACATTCCGCGGGATGCGTGCTTCCGATAAGTTCGGATGTTGAAGACAAACATCTCGGGACAAGACACAGAGCCGCAATAGGGTTAAGCGCCATTACAGACGCTGTAGTAATAATTATATCGGAAGAAACAGGCAGCATATCAATTTCTTACGAAGGAAAAATTATGTCGGCTGAACGCGACGACTTGTTAAAAAAACTTATGCAGTTTTATATAGGGAAAAATGAATAGATTTTTGGATAAAAAAAAGATTAAAAGAAAAATAAAAAGGAATTGGAAATTAAAGATTATCGCTTTAATTTTGGCTCTTTTATTTTGGCTTCACGTTATTGTTATAGCCAGAGGAGAGTTATTTTGAAATTTTTCGGCACCGACGGCATAAGGGGAAACGCCGGTCAATTTCCTTTTGATAACAATACGGTTTCGTTTTTAGGTTATGTTCTTGCAAAAAACATTAAATCAAAAGGCAAAGGCGTTCTTATAGGCAGAGATACCAGAGAATCAGGCCTTAGGATATTCAAAGCTTTGCGTAAGGGTATAAATTCGGCCGGCGTCAGCGTTACCGATTTGGGAGTGGTTCCCACGCCTGCGGTTTCATATCTTTTAAAAAACAACTCTTATCAGGCTGGAATTGTAATTTCCGCGTCGCATAATCCTTATTATGATAACGGCATAAAATTTTTTAATTCAAAAGGGATGAAACTGTCGGATGCCGTTGAAAATAAACTGGAATATGAAATCAATAAGTTTCTTAACGAAAAAAGAAAACTGCCCCAACCCAAAAAAATTAAAAATTTTGCCGGTAAAAATATAATTAAACAATATAACAAATTCCTGCTGTCCGCTGTTCCTGCGGATATGCTTAAAGGCAAAAAAATAGTTGTTGACTGCGCAAACGGAGCCTCTCATAAAATAGCCGCGGATGTTTTAAAAAAACTTAAGGCCGAACTGATAGTTTTAAACGACAAACCAACCGGCAGAAACATAAATCTTCAATGCGGTGCGCTGCATCCTCAAAAAGTTTCGGAAGTCGTAAAATCAAAAAAAGCGTTTTGCGGTTTTGCCTATGACGGAGATGCGGACAGAATAATATTTGTTGACGACAAAGGCGTTATAAGAGACGGAGATTATTTTCTGGCTGTGGCGGCAAAATATTTAAAAGAGAAAAAACAGCTGAAAAACAACACTCTCGTCGTAACGGTTATGGCAAACATCGGCCTTTTAAAAGCAATGGAAGAACTCGGAATTACTACCGTAGCCGCCAAAGTCGGAGACAGATACGTGTATGAAAATTTGATAAAACATAACGCGGTGCTCGGCGGAGAACAGTCGGGTCATATCATATTTAAAAAATTTCTTGATACCGGCGACGGGATATTGAGTTCATTGCAGATGCTTAAAATTCTTGTTGAAAAAAATACAACTTTGTCGGAAATCAGTTCTTTTGTCAAAAAGTATCCCCAGATTTTAATTAACGAAAAAGTTGACAAGAAGATTCCCGTTGAAAGTCTTCCAAAAACATCGGCTCTAATTAAACAAATTGAGAAAAAGCTCGGAGACAACGGAAGGATACTGGTAAGATATTCCGGCACTGAAAATTTGCTAAGAATTATGATTGAAGGGCAAAATAAAATTGAAATTACAAATATGGCGAAATCCGTTTCGGAATGCGCAAAAAAAGAAATCAAGGATAACTTATGATAAAATTGGGCGTTAATATTGATCATGTAGCTACTTTAAGACAAGCCAGAAAAGAAGATTTCCCAAGCCCTCTTACGGCGGCGTCAATATGCGAAAAAGCAGGAGCCGATTCAATAACGGCTCATTTAAGAGAAGACAGGAGACATATTCAGGATAAAGACGTTTACGCGATAAAAGACCAGCTCAGAACACGTCTTAATTTTGAGATGGCGGCAAGCGAAGAGATAATTAAAATAGCTCTTGATTTAAAACCGTATTCGGTATGTATCGTTCCTGAAAAAAGGCAGGAAATTACGACGGAGGGCGGGTTGGACGTTTTTTCGCAGAAGCAAAAACTTAAAACAACGGTAAAAAAACTTAAAGACAGCGGCATAATTGTCAGCATGTTTATCGATCCGAAAATAGAGCAGGTTGAAGCCTGTGCGGAAATACAGGCTGACGCGGTGGAACTGCATACCGGCAAGTATGCCCGGATTTATAAATCAAAATTAAATATTTTGGATGAAATTGAAATAATAAAAGAAGCTTCAATGACTGCCGCAAGAAATAATCTTATCGTCAACGCCGGACACGGATTAGACTATAAAAACGTCCGCAATATCTGCGCTTTGGGCGGATTTAACGAATTTAATATAGGATTTGCGATAATTGCGCAGTCAATTTTTGACGGCCTTGAAAAATCAGTAAGGGATATGAAAGATATTCTTTCCGGTTATTAATTTTCTCATGAAACATCTGATAACAATACAATTCATAATATGCTGTTTTTTCTTTTGCGTTCTTCCGGCAAAAGCGGATAAAGGCAATGTTATTTTGCCTGTGGTTTTTTACGCTGATGAAACAGGTTTGGGTCTTGGAGCAATGGATATTCTCTATTTTAAAAGCGAAGGCGAAAAACATCATTCGTCAATAAACAGCGTTATTTTCGGAACGACAAAAAGCCAGTTTCTCTTGGTTGTCCGTCCGGAAATACAACTTTCTTCTTTGTATGCCGCAGACGGTTTTATATTGTTCAACGATTTTAAAAAACAGTTTTACGGGACAGGAAATCAAAGTGATTTTGATAATGAGGAAAATTATAAAAATTATGTTTACGGCGTCGGATTCGGATTGCACAGAAAAATAAAAGATAACTTAAAAATCGGAGTAATGTACAATATCTGCAATTTATCGGTTAAAGATAAAAAAACAGGCGGGCTTATGGAACAGTATGATACGGAAGGCGTAATTTCCGGAGCGGGATTTAAAGCGTCATACGATACCAGAGACAACAATCTTTATGCGCAAACCGGATACCGTCTTGAATTATCATGGCTTTTATATGATTCAAAAACAGGAAGTTCTTTTGATTATTGCGAAACAATAATGGATTTCAGAAATTATTTCCGGATCGGCAAAAAAACGCTATTTTCCTATCAGGCTTACGGCAGATTTTTAAACGGATATCCGCCTGTTCAGATGCTTTCTACTTTCGGCGGCGCAAATCAAATGAGAGGATATTATTCCGGCAGATATGTTGATAATATAGTTGTTTTTTTACAGCCTGAAATCAAAACGGACCTGTCTGAAAGTCTGCAGATTTCTTTTTTCAGCGGCGTCGGAAATGTTTACCATGATTTAGAATCAATAGACGTAACGAAAATCAAAACGGCATCGGGAGCCGGCTTAAGAATAAAACTGAAAGGCAATCCCAGAATAAATTTAAGAACCGATTTCGGATTTTCATGCGAATCTGCGGGTTTTTATGTAACGATGCTGGAAGCATTTTAAATATTTACATATGTAAAAAAATCGTGAAATTTCAATAAATAGTTTAATAATTTAAAAAAATGTATTATACTTAATCTAATTATGAAAAGGATTCAGGTATTTATATTATCCTTGGCTGTATTTTTTTCTTCAATAAATATTTCATTTGCGTTTGAGCAAAAAACAAATGCGAATGATATTTTTTGCGGGATTTCTAATGTTTTTAAAGTTCAGTATGAACTATATCAAAAAACAAAATATAATGTGATAAACGTTTGTGATATTGTCGTTAAAGACGTTTTGAGTTTAAAAGCGCAAAACAACCATGAAATGTCTTTTATTGATTTAAAAAAACAGTTTGTCGGCGCTGAAACGGCGTTATTGCCGCCCAATACTGTTGTGTTATCGGCAAAGTTTTTGCCCGTCAATTATAAAACAACTAAGGTTCCTTTAACCGCTGCGTTTGTATTGCTTTTTATTTGCATCTTTTTACTGAGATATTTGGGATTATTGCGGGTTTTTTGGTCTGCCGTTTACATATCAAAATATTTTAAGAAAGCATATTTTTTATATATGCTTTCTTTTATTTTAGGCAAAAAAACAATATCTTTGATTACTGTCGTATGCTTTTTGTTATCATTATTAACTGCCAATCTGTCGGCTTCCGTTTTATATGAAAAATCATCTGCCGTTACCGAGACTGCGGAATTGTTTTCAAAAGATTTCGGCAAAATCACCGAAACGGTTGATAATAACAGCGATTTGGTTGTAGTCAATATACAGGATTTGCATTCAAATCCGTCGGTACAGTTGAATATAAAAAATATTTTAACGTCAATAGATAAACAATATCAAGTTAAGCAGGTGTTTATAGAAGGCGGGTACGGAGATGTTGATATTTCATGGCTTTATAAAATACCGGATTTAAAAGACAGAAATAATCTTGCCGACTCTCTGCTTGCCAACGGAAGGCTGACGGGATCGGAATATTTTGCATACAAAACGGGGCGAAATACTGTTTTAAAAGGTTTGGAAGACGAACAGGTACATAAAAATAATTTAAAAACGCTTTCGGCGATAATGGACAGACAGGAATTTTATAATGCCGGACTTCAAAAAATCAAAGCTGATATAGATTTTATAAATGCTTCGCAGGCGTCAAATAAAAATTTTAGGTTGAACAAAATAGTTTCACGACATAATAACGGCGTTATTGATACGGCAAAATTTTACAAATTGCTTTTAAAAGCCGTAAAAGAAATCAATAAAAATCCGAAAGATTACAAAAATATAATGCCCGTTGATTTGTCGGATTTTACGAATATAAACAAATATATAAATGTAAATCTTGCAAAAATAAACAGAAAAAAACTGTCCGATGAAATTAATTTGTTTTTAAGCGATATTAAATCGCGTATGACTTATGCCGAATATAGCGAGATAGTAAAAAATACCGACGGGTTTTCGGACGTAAACAAATTTGTCCGCCATATACAATCGCTGAGCGGCGTTTATAAAATTGATTTGGCAAAAAAATATCCTGTTTTATATGTTTACGCAAATGTCAGTATTTCGGCCGAGTCGGTAAATCCGGTGGAGCTTATTAACGAAGAAAGAATATTGCTGAATAATTTGAGGCAGGCTTTTTCTAAAAACAATACAGAATACGAAGTGTCTTTTTTGGCTGATTTCTACGATATTTTTAAAAAATACATGACTAATTCTTTAACCGCAAACGAATATGAATATTTTTCTTCTAAAATGGGCAAATTTAAAGAGCTGTACGCAAAATATGCCGTAGTTGACAGACTATCTGATTTAAAGACTGATTTTGATATGCTGGATTCTTATTATTCGGCAAATAATTACAGAAACGGCATTTTTATCAACAATGTTCTTGCCGGAAGAGAAATTAAACATGAAAATAATGATGCGGATAAAAATATGCTTGACGGAGCAAAAGACGTAATAGTCGTTGTTGCCGGCGGCTATCATACAAAAGGAATATCTCAGCTTTTAAACGACAGAAAAATCAGTTATATAACAATCACGCCGAATGTTAAAAGCCCTATAGTTCAATCTGAAAAAATTTATAAAGAAATTATCAAAGAAGAAACTGCCGTAGAGACAAATGCCTTGAGTTTTACGGTTGCTTCATGCGCGTCCGATTACATGCAGTTTAAATGGGGCGTCGTATCGGCAATACAATATTTGAACAAAGAGTATTCAAAAGAAAACATAGAAAAAACCGTAGAAAGCATGAAATATCTTGTAAAAGATAAAATTACGCTTAACTATACGGAAGAAAAAACCGAAATTACAGTAGGCGACAGAAAAATAGTTTTGTTGAATTATAACGGGCAGATGCGCAGTTCCGAAGATATAGATGAGAACAAATTTCAACCGACGGCAAATAAAATAAACGGGGTGGGAATAAACGCGTTATTTGAAAAATATCCGTCGCTCGATTTATCAAACGGCGGACTGGAATTTAAACTGCGCCACCTTGAAAAATTCGGCATTACGGAGATAAAAGGCATAGATTTAGCCGTAATTGCAAGGCTTCCGTCATTATTTCAGGAATATTTATTTGAAACTCTTCCCGCCGAAGTTAAAGCAAAATCCGAAGAGCTTGTTACGCGCGAAACAATAAGAAAGTATGATAAAACGCCGGAACTTCTTGAAGAACTTGAAAAAATGTTTATTGAGAGAACAAAAGCGACGGGCGATTATCTTCAATTAAAGCAGGAAATTCTTCCTATGCATCTGCAAATACTGAAAGACAGAGCCGGCGACACCCAGCTTTTTATAAATCCGTTAAAAGAAGATTTGAAAGAATTGCTGAAAGGCAGCATAAATAAGGCGCAGTATACATATATAACGGCGGTTTTATTTTTTATTTCAGCAATGACCGACGATTTTTCCGATTCGGCAAATATGACGGATAAAAGATGCAATATTGAACTTTTGAAAGAATTTATGGCTGTCGGATCAGTTCCTGCTTCAGCCGTTGAAAAATATGTTGACAACGAAATAAAATCAGGAAACATCTCAGAATCGGCAAGACAGAAAAGAATAGCCGTTATAGATGAAATTGCAAGACCGGATAAAAATCCTGCGTCAATTCTAGGAATTGAATACAAAAATACGGCTCATAAATGGGAATGGATATACAATCTTCCGTTTTCATCGTTTATTTCATCGTTTATAAAGAAACACGGAATAAAATCAATAGCGGACAAAGAAGTTTTTGAACAAAGTATAAGTTTAACCGAAAAACCGTCGGCGTTATTTGTTTTTGATGCTTTGTCGTCTCTGGCCATTATTGCAGGAACTGCATTTGCAATAGTAAGCGGTATTTTCCCGATAGTTGCTATATCGACAGTTGTTTATTCCGTCACAAGAGGCATAATATTTTCAAAATCTCACGGACTGATAACTGATAAAAATGCAAAAACAGAAATAGGATTATACGGAGCAATTTTTACTCTTGCCTCAGTAATGCCTGTTCTCATAGGATTGTATGTATTTCCGGTTATGGTTCCGGTTTTGATTATAGCCGGTCAGTTTTTATCGTCGGCGATTCACAAATCATACAATTCCGGTCTTATAAAAGCCTATATAAACGGTGCAAAAATCAAGACGTCCCAGATTATAGCGGCTGTCCTTATAATTGCAACGCTTGCCGGCGGAACAATGCTTATTAATAATTATTTTAATTACAGTTTTGTTTCTACGGAATATGCGCAGGTTCAGCAGGAAATTATTAATATACAGTCGGACAGATTTGAAATAATTTTTTCAGGATATCTTAAAAATACGCATTTAACGGCACAGGAAAAAGCTGAAATAAATACTTTACGTGATTTTTTTGCATCAAATATAGACCGTTCTTCATACGAAAAATTTTTAGAAAGCCTGTTATACATAAGAACCGAAATAACTTCAACAGACAGCATTTTAACGCCGTCAATAGATGCGGGTTTTTCACTTTATGTTTGGAAAGATATCGTTCAGGATCTTGATGAAATGATATCGGATAATTTTGCCGAAATACAGAAAAATAAAAATTTAAATAAAATTCTTTTGCAGGCATACAGCCCTGATGAAATTTCTTACCTTGAAATTCTGTCTTCAAGAGATGATTCCGAGGCTTTGACAAAAACAATAAACGGGCAGAAAGATATGCATTACCGTTTTTACGCCTTTATGCTTTTAAATGCAAAAGACCATGTTTCTGCCGACGCATTTTTTAATAAAGACGATATTCTTAAATATCTCGACGGCAAATATATTTTAAGAGATCCTTTAAGCCTTGCTGATATAAACAACAGTTTTCAGTGGCAGGCGATGTGCGGTATGATGAATTTTATTACTGGCGCAGGCGAAGATTACTCTTCTATATTGCACGACGCGAGAGTCGTAAGGCCGGGCGGTCCTCAGATATCAAACGCCGGACTTGCTTATGTTATAAGCGGCGACGGCGCTGTAAGCCCGATATTTGTTGCTGCCCATGAGGTTGCCCATATAAGGTTTTTAAATATTCTCGGCATACATGACAATACCGACGGATATAAAATTTCAGAATTATATGCCGAGCTTGAAGCCGCGCGAATAGAGGAAAAAGTTTCGGTTATGATGCAGTATACGGGAGATAAAAAAATAACTGATTTGACAGATGATACAGATAATTATACCGTGGCATACGCCGTAATTGAAGAAGTAAGAAACAAAGTAGGTATAGATTCATTGAATCTTTTACAGGATGCCATCATAGAATTTTTACAGGGCAGAGGCGAAAAACCGGCGGAAAACATTCAAAAGACTATGAAGGAAGTTGTTGAAATTTTTGCAGGTAAAGTAGCCGACAGCCAAATAGCTTCGGGTATTATTTCAGAATCTCAAAGACAGGACAAAATAAAAGAAATAACAGACAGTCTTATTTCTTCACAGCCACAAACCGAAACGTCTGTGTCTTTGCCAACGGCTGCGCCTTCTCAAAATCCTGCCGCGGCTGCTGTATTTCCTTACGGTTTAATAGGAATGATGTTTGCGGGAATAACCGACAGAAAAAATAAAAAGATCAGATATAAACATTTTAATTATATTGTTGCGGAATTTGAAAAAGAAGGAGCTTTTTTTAAGAGATTTAAAAAAGTTTTTTTCAGAGATGCCGAAAATGGATTGACAGGTTTATATAAGCACGGCTTTTTCGGGAAAACTGAAAAGGTTTTTCTGTCAAATGACATATCAAAAGAAGAAGCATATACGTTAATAAAAGGACTTATAGCCGAATATCTTCCTACAGATTTACAAGGCAATCTACATTATTATACCCAGTTTTTTAAAAGAGATATCCGCGGCACAGTTTATGCTCCTCTTTTTAAATATGCTCCGGACGGTCAATACGGTTTTGTAATAAATATATTAAAAGATAAAATTTCAAAAGGAGACAGAACTTTCAGATTCTGGTCATGCGGTTCTGCTACCGGTGAAGAGCTGAGAACTTTCGTATGGTTTGTAAGAAAAACTCTTATTGATCTTAACGAAAATCCGAATGACTGGAAACTTGATTTTTACGGTACCGATAACAACAAAACAACCGCCGAAATAGCATCTTCTTTTACGGGTTCCGATATCGTTGAAAATAAAGAAGTTGAAGCTGATATGAACGGATTTAACGTCCGTTACGTAATTCTTGACCATACCGATATTACGGATCTTAAAAACTGGCTTATATGGCAGAAAGCGGAAGGCGGTTTTGATCTTATCTGCCAGCTGAATAATCCTACTCCTCAACAGCAGCAGGAAGCGGTTACAAAAGAAGTAATGCATCCTTACAGCATATATATACATCATAACCAGATGTACGATGCTTCAGCCTCACAGATAAAAATTGAAAAATCTTTTTCCGATGCGATAACGGTAAATGATTTTTTCGGTGCCATGCCTGAAGTGAAAACAAAAAGCAAAACAGACGCTAATTATTCGTTTATCAGACTGACGGGATTTTTTAAAGATTTAATTGATTCTATTTTTTCAAAAGACGGCAATAGACAAAAAACGGCGGTTATATATGAAAAAATATTTGCAGATAATATTTTTTACAATAACTCAACGCCTGAAATATCAGACGGCGTCGTATTTGCTCCGGTTTTTGTGATAGAAGGTCCTTTAACCGAAAATTCCTCAAAAAAACTGAGTTTACAACCGGCAGGCATTAAAATAAACGCCGAGCCTCTTTATTATTCCGTAGTTGAAAATGTATTGTATCTTTACGCAGAAGGCTGCAGTTACAATGACATTGTCGCCTCGGTGCAAAAAAGCGCCTTTATAAGAAAGCAGGTGTCTTTATGCGTGAATAAAATTTACGGAAGAAAAATAAAATCTGAAAATCTTGATATAAAAGAAATAAAAATTTTAAAAGGCGGTTTGCAATCGCTGAAATATAATAATGCCGGAATCGTTGAAATTACTCTTAATAATTTTGACACTTCAAAAATTAAAGATCTGGCTGTTTCATATATTGATTCAACTGCAAGATACGGATTTGCCGTAAGAGAAAGCGTTTTCAGATACATAGACGACTTTAACGTATCGGCAGATAAAAAAGACAGAGTAAATAATTTTATAAGCATAATTGAATCTCAGAAAAATGTAAGCTGCCAGCTTATTCTGGATTATGAAGTTTACAGACAGCTTGTATCGGATATAGGACTTGAAAAATTTAATGAAATACTGTCGCAGGCAAAATCAAAAAATGTTTCGGTTTATGTTTTTGTTTCATCCGAATTGCAAAAAACGGATATATCCGGTAATTCTTTGCTGTTCGGTTTTGTTGAAAATACAGACGGTAAATATTTTATTACGGATAATTTTACAAAAGATTCTTCAGAAGCCGCTTTTGCTTATGATTGCGACAGCGTTCAAAAAATAATTTCATTCATGGAAGCAAATATTGCAAAACAGCCGGTTATATTTAAAAACAGCCTTATCAAAAAAGCCGTTGATTCGGAACAGGATACGCTTTTATCCGGTATGTTAAGAGAAATTTTTTCGGCGGGCCGTTTGATAAATACGATATCGGCTGCCAAATCAAAATATTCGGCCGGAAAAATTGCCAAAACTTTTAGCGTAAAAGAGCTTTCCGAAAGTTTTGACGACAATACATTTGACCGGATAAAAAAACTGTACGGAGCTTATGTAAATTTATCAGACGGAGAAGAACTTAAAGCAAAACTGTATGCCGAAATAACGGCTTTGCTGAGTATGAATAACGCCGGTTTGAAAAGATTTTTTGACGTTAACGCTTTATCAGACGGCGGCGCGGCTTCTGTCTTTATTGATTTGATAATTTTCAGAATAGCGGCCGCAAAGCAGCTTGCCCTTGAAGGTAAAACCACGGGTCTTAAAAACCGCGAGTATGAAGATATTTTGGCAAAAGCCTTAAAAATAATGATGTTTGATATCGGCAGCGATACCGGTGATGACATGGATACTGAAGTTATAAGGCTTGCCGGCGTTCCGGATTCTTATGAAAAAGAAAAAAATCTTGCAGATTATCTTAAAAACAATATAGGAACGCTCACGCAGCGAGCTTTTTCAAACACAGAACCTGACACGCGCGCCGTAAATACCCTGATATTCCTTATTCCGTTTGCCGAAGCTAATGATATTGAAATAGACATAACAAAACTTGCCGTTGATCAGAAAGATATAATTATAAAAGCAAAAGCAGTCCTTTCTGCGGCTTAATTTTGCCGTATTTTTATATTAAAAAACGATTGTGCCGGTATTTCTTTGACACTCTACCTTTTTTTTTATAAAATTCTCTTCTATGGTAGCTAAATTTAAAGGATTTTTTATTACTGTTGAAGGTTGCGAAGGGTGCGGAAAATCAACACAATCCCGGCTTTTAAAAAAATATTTAGAAAATAAGGGTTTTAAAGTTGTTCTAACAAGAGAACCAGGTGGCAGTACGGTTGCCGAACAGGTTAGAAATATTCTTTTAAATCCAAAACTAAAAATAGCGCCGTTGTGCGAGCTTATGCTTTACGAATCTGCAAGAGTTCAGCATATTGAAGATATTGTCAAACCGAATCTGGCAAAAGGATGCGTTGTCATTTGCGACAGATTTACCGATTCTACAATAGCCTATCAGGGTTACGGACGAAAAATAGACATAAAAACTATTGAAAAATTAAACAATATTGCAACACTTGGCATTAATCCTGATTTAACAATTTATCTTGATATAGATCCGAAGATAGGTATTGTAAGGGCAAAAGCAAAGAAATGTTTTAATAACGGCGACAGAATTGAAAGAGAGAATATAAAATTCCACAACGATGTGCGCAGAGGTTTTCTTGCGCTTGCTAAAAAATATCCTAAAAGAATCAAAACTATAAAAACAGAACCGACGGTAAAGGATACCCGGATTTTAATAAATGCTGAAATTGAAAAATTTTTAAGCAAAAGAAAAAAGAATGTTTAGAAATATAATCGCCCAGAATAAGGCAAAAAAAATCATTACCGAACAGATAAAAAACAATAAAATACCGCACGCTTATCTTTTTATAGGCGAAGACGGCGTAGGCAAAAAAAAGACTGCGCTGGAATTCGCAAAGATTTTGAATTGCACTATAAACGATTATTCAAAAACAGATATAGGCGCGTGCGGACACTGCGCGGCATGTGAAATGATCAATAAAGATTCTTATCCCGATCTGCATATGATAAATTTTGCCAAACAGGAAGAAATGCCCGACGGAGAGGGGGAAAAAACAAAGCTCGGCATAGATCTTATAAGGTATATGCAAAAATACGTTTATATGAAATCCGCCGAAGGCAAATGGAAAATTTTTATCATAGAGCCGGCCGAAAAACTTACGATAGACGCATTTAACAGTTTGTTAAAAACGCTGGAAGAGCCTCCGAAACACACTATTTTAATTCTTATAGCAAAACACAGGGAAACGATTCCTACTACGATATTGTCAAGAACGCAAACCGTTTTTTTTCAGCCTTTGCCCAAAGACGAGATTGTAAAATATTTACAACAGCAGCATTCTTTGGATGAAGAAACGGCGGCAAAAATAGCGGAAGACGCTGAGGGTTCGTTCGGCAAAGCAGAATATCTGATGTTGAACACTCAAAACGAATATGCGTCTTTATGGAAAGAACTTACGGGAAAAAAAATGCCGGCGGCTGATTTGCTTGAAAAAAGCAGACAGGTTTCAAGAGACAGAGATACGGCGTTGTCTATTTTGGATATTATCACTGAATCAGCCATGAAAAGTTTTAGAAAAGAACCTGAAAAATACATAGATATAATTGAAAAGTTGTCCGAACATAAGATATACTTAACAAGAAACGCAAACCCCAATACGGTTTTAGATAATTTATTTTTGTATATAAATTCAAAAACGGTTTAAACGGAGAATCCAATGCCAAGAGTAGTCGGAGTAATTGTAAGAAAAATTAAAGAAAAGATATATGCCCAGCCTAAACACTTGACTTTGGAACTTAATGATACTGTGATAGTTGAAACGGAACACGGAGTTGAGTTCGGTTTTGTATGCGAAAAAGAAAAAGAAATGGCGCAGCCGGCGGACGTTAAGTTCGGAACTGTTGTAAGAAAAGCCAATGAACATGATATAAAGAGGCTTGAAAATAACGAGCATAAAAATGATTTGGCGTGGGATAAGGTTTATGAAAAAATATCCGAAATGAAACTTGATATGAAACTTACAAGCGTCAACTACACTTTTGACAGAACTAAGCTTTTTATATACTACACTTCCGAATCAAGAGTTGATTTCAGAGAATTCATAAAAGTTTTGGGCCATGCTTTAAAAACAAGAATTCAGATGGTTCAGATAGGCGTAAGAGATGAATCTAAGATAATCGGCGGTATAGGGACATGCGGCCAGCAGCTTTGCTGCAAAGTTTTTCTTAAAGATTTTAATTCGGTTACGATAGATATGGCTAAAGACCAGGATTTATCTCTTAATACAACAAAACTTTCGGGGTTATGCGGAAGACTTATGTGTTGTATTTCTTATGAACACGAACTATATGCGAATTTTAAGAAGTTACTGCCTCCGATCGGTTCAATCGTAAGCACACCTTCCGGTAAGGGGAAACTCAATGCAATCAACTGCATAAAAGAAACGGTTACTGTTTTTCTTGAAGAGGGAACATCAAAAGTATTTAAAATATCTCAAATAAAAAAAATAGGAAATAACGGAGAAAAAAATGAACATTCCAAGTAATCTGTTTTACGCAAAAACGCATGAATGGGCCAGAAAAGAAGGCAGCAAAGTATATGTCGGTATTACAGACCATGCCCAGCATGAAATAACCGATATCGTCCATGTTGAACTTCCGGAAGTAGGTAAAAAATTTAAAAAAACACAGCCTTGCGCCGTAGTTGAATCGGTAAAATCCGCGTTTGACATATACAGTCCGGTTTCAGGAACCGTAGTTGAAGTCAACGACGCGGTTTTATCAAGCCCGGAGCTTATAAACCAGTCTCCGTACGAGAAAGGCTTTTTCTTCGCGATAGAACTTGAAAATGAAAATGATTTGAAAGATTTACTTTCTGCGGAAGATTACAAAAAATCAATATAAAATAATAAGGCGAAAAAATGAATTATATACCGGTAAGCAAACAAGATAAACAAAGGATGCTTGAAATTGTAGGCGTAAAAACGGAAGAAGAACTTATTTCAAAACAGATTCCCGAAAAAGTAAGAGCGTCAAAAATTAATCTGTCAGACGGCGTAAGCGAACTTAAAGTTTTGGAATTATTTAAACAATACGGTTCAAAAAACAAAAGCTCGGCGGCATGTTTCAGAGGCGCCGGCATATATGACCATTTTGTTCCTGCGGCTGTTGATGAAATAACCGGAAGGTCTGATTTCTGGACGGCCTATACTCCGTATCAGGCAGAGGCAAGCCAGGGAACTCTTCAGGCTATTTTTGAATACCAGAGCATGATATGCGAATTGACGGGTCTTGATACTTCAAACGCGTCAATGTACGACGGCGCAACGGCGGCGGCCGAAGCTGCCCTTCTTGCGGTAAGAACATCAAAAAAAAATAAAATAGCCGTGGCGCAAACTCTGAATCCTCAGTATCTGGAAGTTATTGAAACTTATCTTAAAAAACAAAACGTTAAAATAATAAAAATTGAATCCGATGAAAAAACAGGCGCGGTTAACATTTCCGATTTACAGAATAAAACGGACGTTGATACGGCGTGCGTAATGATTCAGTCTCCGAATTTTTTCGGAGTTATTGAAGATATGCAGGCGTTATCCGATATTGCAAAATCAAAAAATGCTCTTTTTGCGGCAGTCGTAAATCCGGTTTCGCTCGGGTTATTGAAAACCCCGGGAGAATACGGAGCTGATATTGCCGTCGGAGAAGGACAGCCTCTCGGCAATAAAATGCATTTCGGCGGTTCCACGTTCGGATTTATGGCCGTTAAAAAATCTCTTGAATGGAAAATGCCCGGCAGAGTTGTCGGAAAAACCACCGATAAAAACGGACGGACGGGTTTTGTTTTGACTCTTCAGTCAAGAGAACAGCATATCAGAAGAGAAAAAGCCACGTCAAATATATGCACCAATTCAGCTCTTAATGCCCTTGCGGCCTGCGTATATACGGCAGTTCTCGGCAAAAGCGGATTAAAAGAACTTGCCGAAACTAATATTTCAAAAGCAAGATACGCTTTTAACAAAATAAAAAATATTGAAGGTTTTACGCCTTTATTTGAAAACGGAATTTTCTTTAACGAGTTTGTTTTTAAAACGACGAAAAATATAAAAAAAATAGAAAAAGAGCTTCTTAAAAATAACATAATCGGCCCGCTTTCTCTTGCGTTCTGCGGCAAAAAATATAAAGACTGCTTAATGTTTGCGGTAACCGAAAAAAGAACAAAAAACGAAATAGACGCTCTTACAGGTATAATCGCAAACGTAAAATAGGATCAGAGGACAAAAATGAATAAAATTTTAAATGAAATAAATTCAGACAGAGAAACGCAAATATTTGACTGCGATGTTGAAAATGATATTGCTCTTGATGAAAAATATAAAAGGAAAAATAATCCGAATATTCCGGATCTTGCGGAAGGAACCGTCGTCAGGCATTATACGGCGCTTTCAAGAAAAAATTACGCTTTAAGTACAACTTTTTATCCGCTCGGTTCATGCACGATGAAATATAATCCTATAATAAACGAAAAAATAGCTTCATGCGCAAAGTTTGCCGAAGTCCATCCTCTGCAGCCTGAAAATACGGTTCAGGGCAATCTTGAAATAATGTTTGAACTTGAAAAAGCTTTATGCGAAATTTCAGGCATGAATAATTTTACGCTTCAGCCGGCAGCAGGCGCGCACGGCGAGCATACGGGACTTTTAATAATATCGGAATATTTTAAAAGCAAAAAAGAAAAAAGAACAAAAATAATAGTTCCCGATTCCGCGCACGGAACAAATCCGGCGTCGGCAAATCTTTCGGGTTTTGAAGTGATATCTTTAAAATCCGAACCTGACGGAACATTATCGCCTGACAAGTTGAAAGAAATTTTAACTCCCGAAATTGCATGCATCATGATGACAAATCCGAATACTTTGGGCGTATTTGAAAAACATATCCCCGAAATTGCCGAAATCATGCATGCAAACGGTTCTCTTTTGTATTATGACGGCGCAAATCTTAACGCCGTTATGGGCATAGCAAGACCGGGAGATATGGGTTTTGACGTTATGCACATAAATCTGCATAAAACTTTCTCAACTCCGCACGGCGGAGGCGGACCCGGTTCAGGACCGGTCGGCGTAAAATCTTTTCTTAAAGATTTTCTGCCTGTTCCTACTGTCGTAAACGAAAACGGACTATTTAAATTAAATTATAAAAATAAAAAGACGTCAGTCGGACAAATGAAAGCTTTTTACGGAAATTTTCCCGTATTGTTGAAGGCTTTTGTTTATATAAAATCTGTGGGCGGAAACGGTTTAAAAGAAGCTTCCGTTCAAGCTAATATAAACGCAAATTATGTTCTTAATCTTTTGAAAGATAAAGTTACTGTTCCTGCCGGAAACGTCTGCACTCATGAATTTGTTCTTTCTTCAAAAGGCCGTTTGGGAGAGGGAGTAAGGACTCTGGACGTTGCGAAGAGACTTCTTGATTACGGATATTACGCTCCGACGATATATTTTCCTCTTATAGTTGAAGAGGCTATGATGATAGAACCTACAGAGACCGAGTCTAAACAAACTCTTGATGAGTTTGTAAAGGTTTTGTCCGGCATAATAGACGAATCAAAAAATAATCCGGAAGCGGTAAAAAACGCTCCTTCAAAAACGCCTGTTTCAAGGCTTAACGAAGTTGAAGCCGCAAGAAATCCGAAACTGCGCTGGTAATAAAAATGGAAATAATTCTTTTTTGTAAGGCCGTAATTTTGGGAATAGTTGAGGGACTTACGGAATTTATTCCTGTTTCTTCAACCGGACACCTTATAGTGGCTTCGGATTTTCTTAAATTTAATGATGATTTTGCTAAACTTTTTGAAGTTGTAATACAATTAGGCGCGATTCTTGCGGTAGTGTGGCTTTACAGAACAAAAATAATAAAACTTGTTTTAAATGTTTTTTCAGATAAAAAATCTTTTTCATTTGCAGTCAATCTTTTAATAGCTTTTATTCCGGCTTCGGTTGTCGGTTTTTTCTTTCACGGCGTTATAAAACAATATTTGTTTAATCCGATGACTGTGGCGGCTGCTTTGGTTATCGGAGGAATAATAATTATAATAATTGAAAAATTAAATATAAAAGAAACGACGGGCGAAGCACTTGATATTGACAAAAAATCGGCATTGGTTGTCGGTCTTTCACAGATACTTTCTCTTATACCGGGCGTCTCAAGATCGGCTTCAACCATAATGGGCGGAGTTTGTTCGGGACTTTCAAGAAAAGCCGCCGCAGAGTTTTCATTCTTTCTTGCAATACCGATAATGTTTGCGGCAACATGTTATGATTTATATAAAAGTTCAGATGTCGTCAATTTACAGTCCGCAGTTGTTATAATTATAGGTTTTACGGCGGCTTTTTTGTCGGCGATTATCGTTATTAAATGGTTTATAAAATTTATATCGTCGCATGATTTTAAAATATTTGCTTATTACAGAATAATTTTCGGAATATTTTTGTTTTTATTTTATTATTTTATATAGAGGTATTATGAAAAAAATTTTGCATTATCCTTTTACTGTTTCAAGAAAAATGTACGACTGGACTATCCACTGGGCAAAAACAAAATACGCCGAATACGCGCTTTTCTGCATATCTTTTGCCGAGAGTTCATTTTTTCCGGTGCCGCCGGACGTTTTGCTGATTCCAATGGTAATTTCGGACAGAAAAAAGTGGTTCAGAACGGCACTTATATGTTCAATCGCGTCAGTTTTGGGAGCAATGCTCGGTTATTACATAGGTTATGAATTATTTGAACTTGTAGGTAAAAAAATAGTTGAAATGTATAATCTGCACGAGGTTGTTGAAATTTTGAAAACTAAATATGAAGCCCATGCTTTTATAACTGTATTCACTGCCGCTTTTACTCCGATTCCTTTTAAAGCCATAACAATTACGGCAGGTCTTTTTAAAATTTCGTTATTTTCTCTTTTTATAGGTTCTGCAATAGGACGATCGGCAAGATTTTTTCTTGTCGCGGGCCTTATAAGAATATACGGAGAAAAAATACAGACTTTTATAGAAAAATATTTTAATCTTTTAACGGTCGTATTTATGGTTCTTCTTATAGGCGGTTTTTTTGCTTTAAAATTATTTAAATGAGGTACGAGGTACGCCTTATGAAAACGGTAATAATAGGCGGCGGAGCAGGAGGAGCAAGCTGCGCGGCAAGATTAAGAAGACTGGACGAAAAAGCGGGAATTCTAATTTTAGAAGCTACTGATGAAATTTCAATAGCAAACTGCGGACTTCCGTATTACTGTTCAGGAGTTATAAGCGAAAGAGAAAGAATTCTTGTATCAAATCCCCAGACGTTTAAAAATCTGTTAAACGTTGAAGTAAAACTCAATTCAAAAGTTGTTTCCATAGACAGAAAAAATAGAAAAGTTAAAGTGTCAGACGGAACCGAAATTGCTTATGATAAACTTGTCCTTGCAACCGGAGCCTCTGCCGTAAAACCTCCCATAAAAGGAATAGATAATCCTAAAATATTTACCGTAAGAACATTATCGGATGCAGATAAAATAAAAAATTACATAGCGGCAAACAGCGTGAAAAAAGCGGCCGTTATAGGCGGCGGCTTTATCGGCGTTGAAATGGCTGAAAATTTTATTGAAGCGGGCATAGATACTTCTCTTATAGAGATGCTTCCGCAGATTCTTGCTCCGGTTGATGAAGATATAGTCTGTTTTGCCCAGAATGAAATGAGAATGCGGGGCTGTTCGCTTATATTAAACGACGGCGTTAAAAGTTTTTCACATAACGAAATTGAATTAAACTCGGGAAGAAAAATATCTTATGATATCGCCGTGCTTGCAATAGGGGTCAAACCGGAAACTCAGCTTGCAAAAGAATGCGGGCTTGAACTCGGCATAAACGGAGCCGTAAAAACAGACTCGTCAATGAAAACGTCGGACGATAATATTTACGCCTGCGGAGACAGCGTTGAAGTCATTGATTTTATAACAAAGAAACCTGCTATTATCCCTCTTGCGGGTCCTGCAAACAGACAGGGAAGAATAATAGCCGATAATATAGCGGGTTTGAAATCGGTTTATAAAGACAGCCAGGGAACTGCGATAGTAAAAGTTTTTAATAAGACTATAGCGTCAACAGGTAAAAATGAAAAATACCTTAAACAGAATAAAATTGATTATAAAAAAGTTTTGATATGGGGAAATTCGCATGCCGGTTATTATCCGGATGCCGCTCCGCTAGTTTTAAAACTGATATTTAACGGCAGCGGAAAAATATTGGGAGCTCAGGGCGCGGGAGCCGAAGGCGTTGATAAAAGGATTGACGTTATAGCTTCCGTAATGAGAAACGGCGGAAAAGTACAGGAGCTTACAGACAGCGAATTATGTTATGCACCTCCTTATTCAAGCGCAAAAGATCCGGTCAATATTTTGGGTATGGCTGCCGATAATATTCTTAAAGGTTTTGTAAAACCCGCTTTTTACGAAGATTTGAAAGACGCATATCTTATAGATGTAAGACCGGCCGAATCTTTTGAAATGAAAACTATTGAAGGCGCAGTAAGTATTCCCGCGGCGCAGCTGAGAGAAAGACTCGGCGAAATACCGAAAGACAGAAAAGTTATTTTATTCTGCGTAAAAGGTTTTACAAGTTATATAGCGGCAAGAATTCTTATGCAGAACGGATTTGACAACGTTTATTCTTATGCGGGCGGCAAGACTCTTTACGATGAAACGGTAAAAGATAAAACCGGAGTTTTAACAATGAATAAAACCGATAAAAAAGAGGAAATGAAAAATGCAGGCAATATTATAAAAATAGACGCCTGCGGAATGCAGTGTCCGGGCCCTGTAATGAAGCTTGCAGATACAATAAAAAATATGAAAGAAGGCGAATATCTTGAAATATCAACTACCGACTGCGGCTTTGGTTCGGATATAGAAGGCTGGTGTCAAACTACGGGCAATACTCTTATAAATGTTGAAAATAACGGAAAAACCGTTAAGGCCGTAATAAGAAAGGGAAAATCTGCACCGGACAAGTCCGTAAATCAGGCTAACGCACAGACTATAGTCGTGTTTTCAAACGATTTAGACAAGGTTATTGCCTCAATGATTATAGCAAACGGAGCAAAAGCAAGCGGCAAAGAAGTGACTTTGTTTTTTACTTTCTGGGGTTTGAATGTTTTAAGAAAACCCAAAGCCTGTTCAAAAGATAAATCTTTTCTTGATAAAATATTTTCAATGATGATGCCTAAAGGCGCGGACAAACTTGCATTGTCTAAACTTAATATGTTCGGGCTCGGAACTCTTATGATGAAATATGTTATGAAAAAGAAAAACGTTGTTTCTTTAAACGAGCTGATAGATCAGGCGCTGAAAAACGGCGTAAAATTTATAGCATGCACGATGTCAATGGATATAATGGGCATAAAAAAAGAGGAGCTTATTGACGGAATAGAATATGCGGGAGTGGCAAAATACATATCAGAGTCAGATAAGGCGAACAGCAATTTGTTTATATAAAAATAAAATTGAAAAAATACGGGTAAATTGTTAAAATTATAAAAATTTTTAACCGGAGAATTGCAATGGAATTATTCAAGATGGCGAAAGAAGCGATGTCAATGAGAAGCAAACTCAAAGATATGGAAAGAGCGTTAAAAGCAAAAGTCATGGAAGTTAATTATAAAAATATTATAATTACAATTAATGCCAAGAGCGAAATTATTGATATTAAACTTCCGGAAGATATAATGCAAAAATCAGTTAAAGACGTTGAAAAACTGATGGTAGCGGCAATGCAGGAAGCGGTAAAGAAATCGCAGGAAGTAATGGCGGAAGAATCAAAGAAATTTATGGGCGGAATGAATATTCCGGGTTTGAACTAATATAAAACGGCCGCAAAACGGGGCTTAAATGAATAAAGAACAGGAATTAAAAATAATGTCGGTGCTTGCGCTGGCAATGTTTCTTGTTTTTATAATATTTAAGATTAAAATATTCCTCGTTCTTGCGGCTGCTTTTCTTTTCATAAGCCTTTTTATTCCTAAATTATCATTGTTAATTGCGTCTTGGTGGATGAAATTTGCCGGTTTTTTAGGCAAAATAAACACTAAAATAATTATTTTTATCGTATATTATTTTTGCCTCGTCCCTATTGCTTTTATTTACAGATTTTTTAATAAAAAAGAAGTCGCTGAATATTTTGATAAAAAAGAACATTCCTATTTCAAAGACATCAATAAAAAATACGAAAAAAAAGATCTTGAAAAAATGTGGTAAACGGGACAATACCGCAAGTAATGAAAAAAAACTTATTGATTGTTTCACCTTCAATGCCTCAAATTAACACTAACGCCGGCGATTGGCGCGTATATTCTCTTGTTTGCGGACTTTCAAAATATTTTAATATTTTTTTTATGCCTTTAAAATCATACGGTTCCGGCGGGAAATATTTTAAAAATTTAAAAAATGTAACTGTTTTACAAAAAATCGCGGATAAAGATAAATTTACGGATTTTATAAGTAAACATAAGATAAAAACTTTAATAATTGAAAAATACTGGGATATTCCTTTTGATGCCCGTGAATATATGCCTCTTGTAAAAAAATCGATTGTTGACGTGCATGAAGTAGGTTTTAAAAAATCAGACGCCGAGTCGCAAATAGAAAATATTAAAAATAATAAAATATATAAAGCAAAAGAATTATTATTTTATAAACAGGCCGGTATGTTAATCGCAATAAGCACCGAAGAACAAAAAGAACTGAAAAAATATTTCCCGGATAAAAAAATAATTTTGCTGCCGACCTGTACCGAAGTAAAAAAAACGAATAAAAGTTTTTTGCAGCGCAAAGATATATGTTATTTCGGTTTTTTCGGGCACAGACCGAACGCTGACGCCGTTGATTATTTTATAAAAAATATTTTCCCGAGGTTTACGTCCAATAATCCCGGAATTAAATTCTGTGTTTTGGGAAAAGGCGCTTCCGCATTTAAAGGTAAGCATAAAAATATTAAAACAAAAGAAAATATAAAAAATATTACGGAAGAATTGTCAAAGTACAGGGTTTTTATATGCCCTTTAAGGTACGGCGCAGGCGTAAAAAAGAAAGTGCTTGACGCAATGGCGTCAAAAACTCCTCTTGTATCCACAAAGTTCGGATATGAAGGTATTATAGGTATGTTAAATCAGTCTGTTTCTTTACAACCTGATGAATTTATTAAAAAAACAGAAGAATTATACCGAAACAAAAATATTTGGAATAAAGTATCAGTTCATAATTTTAAAACAGTCAAAAAATATTATTCAATGACATCATTTGAACAGTATGTAAAAAATTTAAAAAAGCATTTATAAATATATTTTAAATGAAAAAAGACGTCCCTGCAAAAGACGACAAAAAACTGACGTAAAGAAAAAAATAAATCGGAAAAATAAAAAACGCTCTTTTAATTTAACAAAAGAGTGTTTTTTATTTGTATTGAAATTTTAAAGTTCTATGATATCGCCTTCGTCAATATTTGCAAAACTTTGTCCGAAAACTTCCTTTATGTATTCAACGGCTCGTTTTCCGGTGCAGTGCATAGGGATAATTCTTTGTATGCCGTATTCATGAAGATTATTTATTATAAGTTTGTTCGTGTTTTCGTCATTGTCTTTCAGATGGAATCCGCCTATCAGAGTATGAATGTTTTCATTAAAATCACGTTTGATTTTTTTAACGATATTATCTATGCCGGGATGGGCGCATCCGCATATTACCGATAAACCGTTGTCTGTTTTTACCACAAGCGACTGCTCGCAGATTTTATTGCCGTGCAGATAACCGCACAGCGTTTCGGATATGAAAACATTATTTTTTATTTCGGTTATTTTATTTGTTTCAATGAATTTAATATTCGGCGAAGAAATACTTTCCTTTATTTTCCGGCTGAATCCGTCCGGAATATAAACTGTCAGCTCTTTTTGAGCCGTTGTTAAATATTTGAATCCGTTGACGTGATCCCAATGTTCATGCGATAAGATGACGCTTTTTATTTTTTTTATGTCCACGTCAAATTTTTCAAGATTCTGCTTGAAAATATCGGCCCTTCCGAACGCGTCAAAAAGAATCTCGTCGTCAAGCAAAAAAGACACACCCCATCGTCTTATGAAACGCTGCCATTTTGTCGCGCCTTCTGCAAGAATTGTCAGTTTCATTCAATTTCCTTTGCTTTTTTAAAGAATGTGCTGTATGTAAGCGACAATCCGGTATAAAGATTTTCACCTCTGCCGGAAAAATGTTTTGCTTCGGCTGCGTAATAATTTATAAAAGGGGCAAGCGAAAGATTTTTATATAACATTACGTCAAGTCTTACGTCCAATTCAAGTTCGTACTGCAAATCGGTTATTCGTTCGGTTGATTCGCTTAAGTAATTTCTGTAATAACCGAATGATACTACTTTTAAGCCTTCTCTGATGGGATTTTCAAGTTTAAAGCCGGCTTCCAGCGCGAATTTTGTGCTTTCCGGTTCATAAGTATAGTCGGCTTCGCCTACGCCTGCCGCATATAAGCTTTTAAGATATTTTCCTTCAAACAATTTCGCGCCCGCCATGCCTCTTATTATTTTTTTGAGAGGTATATTATCCTGAGGAGTGAATTCCGTTTCATATCCAATATTTACGAAAGGGCCTGCTTCAAAGCCGCCTAAAAAATCTTTAATGTTCCAAAGCCTGTATGTGTAATCTGTAGTAATTAATATTTTATCGGCATTTTCGTTTGTGATTTCATCTTTTCCTACAGGACGCAGATAAGTTTTTCCGTATTCCATAAGCAGCGTGTTTGACCAGAACGATTTAGGCGCGAAATAATCAGCGGCAAAATTGAATGTTCCCTGCATTAATGTCTGCGAGTCAGATGTAAGTCTTGCGTTTGAAACGCCTGCAGCTTTGTATGTCTCGGCGTTTTGCACTTCCGTAGAAGTGACATTAAGTGCGATTTTTTTAAGTTCAAGCTGCCATCCGTCTTTTAACGCGTACAAATTTTGTGCGGTAAACAATAATCCGATAAACAATGCGCATAACGATGTGATTTTAAATTTCATTAAGCCCTCCGTGTGATATTTTATTTTAAAAACGATTTAAAAGACATAAAAGTTACTGGATTTGCCATAACAGGCGGCAAATTTAACTCTGCTATAACTTTTCTGCAAAGTTCCGGCGGTTCTTTCCTTTCCGAAACGGGAATATTCTCAACCGCTTTTTTTATCTTTAAAAGATATTCAATGCTGTCTTCAAATATCATGCCGATCATATTGCCTTCATAAGATTTATCCCATGAAGAAAGAAGAAATTTTACGTTCTTAAAATTTGCCAGTTTTTTAACGGACAATATACATTCCTGCAAATCTTCAAAAACAGGCATCTGTCCGGAAGATAAAACGGCGTCTCCGCAGAATAAAACATTATCCTGCTTTAAAAAATATGATACTGATCCTTTTGAATGTCCGGGAGTATGGCATACTTTTAATATTATGCCGTTTCCGAGATTTATTTCGTCATTGTCGTTTAAAATATTGTCAATTTTTACGGAACCCTCAACAAAATTATGAAAACCGGGAACGGGTCTTTCTTTATACTGCAATTCAACGTCCTGCGCCCAGTTTTTTTCGGCGCCGTGAATATGAATTTTGCAGCCTGTTTCTTCTTGTATTGATTTTGCCGAACCTATGTGGTCCGGGTGGGAATGCGTAAGAAAAATATTTTCAATGTCTTGCGGTTTTTTGCCTATGTTTGCAATGTAATCAAAAATTATTTTTTTTGACCCCGCAACGCCGGTATCAATAAGGCTTATTTTTTCGCCGGTTATTATATAAACGTAAACGAATCTTTCGGCTGTCTGCGTCGGCGAAATATTTATTTTAAACGGTATTCTTAAAGCATGTATATTTTGTGTTATTTTCATATTAAATTTCCTTTTTTATATTTTTACGTTAAGTTTGGCGTCATTAAACACGGAATTGTGTTCCGTCAGCTGTTCAATTTTCAAAAGACGGTTATATTTTGCCACTCGTTCCGAACGGGCCGGCGCGCCTGTTTTGATTTGTCCGCAGCCTGAGGCGACGGCGATGTCCGCAAGAAAAGAATCTTCCGTTTCGCCCGAACGGTGCGAAAACATGCAGGAGTATCCGTTATTTTTTGCAAGTTCAACGGTTTCAAGAGTTTCCGTAACGGTGCCTATCTGGTTGAGTTTTATCAGAATCGCGTTTGCGACGCTTTTATTTATGCCTTCCGCCAGTATTTTTTTATTTGTAACGAAAAGATCGTCTCCGACAAGCTGTATTTTTGACGAAAGTTCTTTCGTCAAAATTTTCCAGCCGTCCCAGTCGTTTTCCGAAAGAGCGTCTTCAATTGAAACTATCGGATAAGCGGCTACAAGTTTTTTGTAATAATCAATCATTTCTTCCGAAGACAGTTTTTTCTTGTCGGCTTTCAGAATATATTTTTCGTTTTCGTAAAATTCGCTTGCCGCAGGATCAAGAGCTATGAAAATATCTCTGCCTGGTTTAAATCCGGCCTTTTCAATACCGGTTATTATAAGTTCCAGAGCTTCTTCGTTTGAAGAAAGTTCGGGAGCAAATCCGCCTTCATCGCCTACTGACGTAAAATGACCTTTTGATTTAAGAACTGATTTTAAACTTTGGTAAGTTTCAACGGCATATCTGAAAGCTTCTTTAAAAGACGGAGCTCCGGCCGGACAAATCATAAATTCCTGAAAATCAATGTCGGTATCAGCATGTTTGCCGCCGTTTAATATGTTTAGAAAAGGCAGAGGTATTCTTGTTTCATTTTCTTTTTTAAGATATTCAAAAACAGGTTTGCCGGCGTTAAGCGCCGCTGCTTTTACAACTGCTATTGAAACTCCAAGTATTGCGTTTGCGCCCAGCCTGCTTTTATTTTCGGTGCCGTCAAGATTAATCATTGCGTCGTCTATCTCTTTTTGGTTTTCAGGATTTTTTCCTATAAGAATTGGAGCTAAGATTTCGTTTATATTTTTAACGGCCTTTAAAACGCCTTTTCCATTAAAACGGTTTTCATCGCCGTCGCGCAGTTCAACGGCTTCTTTTGTGCCGGTTGAAGCGCCTGACGGCACGCTTGCCGCCGCTGAAATTCCGTTGTCAAGAATGATTTCGGCTTCTATCGTGGGATTTCCTCTTGAATCAAAAATTTCTCTGCCGTAAATATTTTTAATTTTTATCACAAGAAACCTCTTTTTTTATATCGCTGTGGCGGTATTTTATTACGCGGACTCTTTCAAGCGTGATAAGCCCTTCGGTAACAACAGAATCAAGAAACGGAATAATAGTATTTAATTTTTCTTCAACGTCAACAATTTCAATTATAACCGGCAAATCTTCGGATAACTGCAGTAATTTTGCGCTATGCACGCGGCTGTCTGCGCCAAAGCCCATAATTCCTCTTATAACGGTAGCGCCGGCAAGATTTAGTTCTCTTGCTTTTAAAACTATTTGTTCGTACAGGGCTTTTCCTTTGTAAATGTCAGATTCTCCGATAAAAACTCTCAACAGCATGCCCGCTTCGGGTAAATTCATTTCAGAGCCTCCGTTATTTGTAGATATTTAATAACATTCTTGATACAAAAAATCCGGCAAATACGGCAATCAGCGTCAGAGCAAAAGACAGGATTATGTTTGCCAGCGCGATGTTGTATTCTCCGTCTCGGATAAGGTTAAAAGTTTCAATACTGAAAGTTGAAAAAGTCGTATATCCGCCTAAAACGCCTATAAATAAAAATAATCTCAAATTCGGAGGGAATATAAAACGGTCAAAAAATACCCATAAAAAACCTATTATAAAAGATCCGGTCACATTTACGGCAAGAGTTCCTACCGGCAAAACGCCGTTTGAAAAACGGTAATCAAGATTGCTTACTATATAACGCAGTATAGCGCCGAGTCCGCCGCCGAGTCCGATTACCAAAAATTTAAACATATTAAAGCCTCTTTTATATTGAATGCCGCTATTATTTTAGCAAAAGATTTAACAATATCAAATCAGTTCCGGTTATTTTAAATTATTATTTTCAAGCGCTTTCAGAACCGAACTCATTATTCGGTTAATACCGCAGAACTTTTGAGGATTTTCAAATATAATCTCTTCAGACTGGACATAGCGGGAACCGTCAAGTTCATTTGCGCAGTTTTGTACAAGAGCCGCGGCCGATTCGGGAGTCGTTTCAAGATGAAACTGAAAAGCCAAAACTCTGTTGTTAAAAATAAATCCCTGATTTACGCATGCCTCGCTTTCGGCTATGGGTACGGCTTTTGGTGGAATGTCAAAAGTATCTCCGTGCCAGTGAAACGCTTCAAACTTATCCGGCATAACGTCCGATAAAACCGTATCTTTCGCTTCTTTTGTTTTTATAACCGGAAACCAGCCTATTTCGCGGTATTTGTTTTTATAAACTTTTGCTCCAAGCGCGTCTGCGATAAGCTGTGCCCCAAGACATATTCCAAGAACTATTTTACCTGATAAAATCGCCTCTTTTATAAATTTTTTTTCTTCTTTGAGCCACGGATATATTTCTTCATCATATATACCCATGGGTCCGCCCATAACTATAAGCCGGTCAATATCTTTCGGCGAAACGTTAATTTCTTCATTATAAAGTTTTGTTGAAGTTATTTTATAGCATTTATGTTTAAGTTCGCATTCAATGCTTCCAAGCCCTTCAAACGGCACATGCTGAAAATAATGTACTTTCATTTTTTCTCCTTCTCAAAATCAAGCGCCTGCGAATTTATGCAAAATCGTTTTCCTGTTTCTGTAGGCCCGTCGTCAAACAAATGGCCTAAATGTCCGCCGCATCTTGAACAGATAACTTCGTCTCTTATCATATTATGACTGTAATCTTTTCTTATTTTAACCGCTTCAGGCATGGCTTTGTCAAAACCGGGCCAGCCGCATTGCGTATTAAATTTTGAGTCTGATGCAAAAAGCCGCTGACCGCAGGCCCCGCAGCGGTAAACGCCTTTTTCGTCAAATTTTACATATTTGCCGCTGAAAGGTTTTTCAGTTCCTTTTTTACGCATAATATTATATCTTTCTTTGCTTAATTTTTCTTCCCAGAATTTTTCTTTGTCAAAAAAATTTGTATGGCAAGACGGTCTTCCTTGTTTTTTGAAATATTTCTGGTGATATTCTTCCGCAGGGTAAAATTTTTCAAGTTTTACGACTTCAGTAACTATCGGGTTTTTTAAGAAAAGAGAATATTCCTTTATTTTTTCTTTTGCGGTTTCTGCCTGTTCGGGAATCGTATAAAAAATTGCGGAACGGTATTGAGAACCCATATCGGGACCCTGTCTGTTTTTTGTTGTAGAGTCGTGAGAACTGAAAAATATATCAAGCAGTTCGCCGTCTGATATTTTTTTGTCGTCGTAAATTATTTTGACTGCTTCGGCGTGTCCGGTCGTATCGGTGCAAACGTCTTCATACGTCGGATTTTCAAGAGTTCCGCCAGTATATCCGGCTTGCGTGGAGATGACTCCCGGCGTATTGTCAAAAACAGCCTGCACTCCCCAAAAACATCCTGCTGCAAGTATAATTTCTTTTAACATTTTTCTCCTATGATTTGCAAAAAAGAATTAAAATGGTTCCGCTTGTTATAAGTATAATTCCTATCCATTGCGTAAAACATAAGCTTTCTCCAAGAAATATTATGGATAATATAACGGCAAATATTATGCTGAATTTGTCAATAGGAGCTACGAGAGAGGCAGGCCCGGTCTGCAGAGCCCTGAAATAACAAAGCCATGACAAGCCTGTGGCAATACCGGATAGAATCAAAAATAAAAGACTGCTTTTATTTAAGGAGGAAAAACTTTGCCATTCTTTTCTGGCGTTTATAATTAAAAAGATAAATATCAATATTACTATTGTTCTTATAAAAGTCGCCGTATTTGACGGAATGTTTTTTACTCCGATTTTTGCAAGTACTGCGGTTAACCCCGCAAAAAAAGCAGAACCTAATGCGAATAGTTTCCAATCTGACATTTTTTTTGCTCCGTTAATTATGTAAATTGCTTAAAATTCTAGCTGTGATTTCCGTCTTCAGGTTCCTGATGTATAAGAATAGAACATCGTTTTACATGTGAGCAAATGCGATATTCAATATTTTCAGTTATAGTATGAACTTTGCTTATGTGAAGATTTGGAGCAAAGTGAATAGAAATTTCAATAAACGTATCCGCTCCGGACTGCCTTACTTTTAAACTATGGTAAGAAGATACTTCCGGAAATTCTTTTAAAATTTTTTTTATTATGGGAATAAGTTCGTTAGGAGCTTTATCCAAAAGAGTATCAACTGCCTTTTTGCCGAGTTTGTAAGAAATTCCTATAACTATAATTGCTACGGCAAGCGCCGCTATTGAATCGGCTTTATGCCAGCCTATCTGAGCGCATATAAGTCCGAGCAAAACCACCAAAGAGCTCCATATATCGGTTGAAAAATGCAGGGCATCTGCTTCAAGCGCCTGACTGTTGTGTTTTTTTGCGACTTTTAAAAGAGCTCTTGACCGCGAGAAATCAACAATTATTGATAATATAACGACAGCATAACTCCAAAAAGTCACTTCAAGATGAAAATTTCCGGTAACCAGTCTGTTAATAGCCTCATAGATAATCCATGCGCATGTTATAACAAGCAGCACGGTTTCAATAAGGGCAGATAAACTTTCTATTTTTCCGTGTCCGTAATGATGTGAATAATCTGCGGGCTGATCCGCAAAATGCACTGCTATGTATGTAATTATTGCCGCGATAAAATCTAATGCGGAATGCAGAGCTTCAGAAATTATTCCGAGGCTTCCCGTTAAAACGCCGACTGTGATTTTTGCGGCTGTAATGAAAAAAGCGGCAATAACCGAAGATATCGCCACATTCTTTTTTTCAATACTGCATAAATTGTTAACATTTTTAATATTCATTGATACGGTTAATTATATATTTTTTTTAGTTGAGTTTGTAAAAACTTATTTTTTTCTGATTTTCTTTCCGCAACCTTTGCCGAATTTATCGCTGTGCAAAAGACCGTCCGTAGCCCGTTTTTCTCTTTCAAATTCTTCAAATAAAATCGTTACTCATTCGCTTTTTACGTCAAGAATTTTTACAGCCGAATCCGTAACTGCTTTTGCAAATTCGCGTTTTGTTTTCAGATTTCTTCCTTTTGCCATTTTTACCGTAATAATCGGCATTTCACAGCTCCTTTTATTTTTTTACGGATTTATCGCCGTCGTCAAAATTGACCGTCAGATGCGCTCCGTCGCAGAACGGTTTATTGTTTGAGTTGCCGCAGCGGCATAAAGCCATGCGGTTTCTTGGTTCATATTTTTTCCCCGATTCCGATTCAATTTCAATGCCGCCTTTTACCCATAACGGTCCGCTGCATTCAGCCTGAGGATCTTCCGTAACGGTAATTGACGGCTCGTATTTGTTTTCAATCGGTTCTCCGGTTTTTTTGTCGTATATTACAAGTCTGCCGGCCGGACAGCTGCATGCCTGACGGATTGCCTCTTGTTTTGCTTCCGGCTTTTTTGATTTTACAACCAATTTCCATGTTCCTGTTTTAGGGTGGCAGAAACGGGCGACAGAGCATAAGTCTACCGCATCTTTAAGTATTATATCGTGTCCTTCAAAAGTTCTTGCCTGTTCAAGAAACGGTTTTGTGCTTGCCGTTTCGGTTCCGTCAAAACCTGTTTTTACATGCGTTCCATCGCAAAAAGGCATATTTTTTGAATTGCCGCATCTGCATAAAGCGTAAGTTTCTTTGTTTGGATATTTTTCGGTTTCCGTCCATTTTTCAGGTTCGTCTTCTTTTCCTGTTTCGGCAATTTCTTTGTTAAGAGGAACATTGCCGGATACTATGTACGGTCCGTCTTTTGAGATGATAATTTTAGGTTTGCTCATGTTTATCTCCGAGTTTAATAATTTTTATTAACGAGACGCAAATTTTTCTGAAAACAATATAAATGTTAATACTATTAATACAAGAAAGTTAATTAATCTTGCGATATTATTTGCTTTATCGGTCGGTTTTATGTCTCCTTCAAGTTCAAGCCCGTAAAATCTGAGGGATAATTTGAAATATTTGATTGTAAGATTTACAAATATGGACGGTTTGATTATGCCTAGAATAATTAAGCAATATAAAATAATAAATAACATTAATACAGGCAAAGGCATGTTATGCGTAGAACCTCCGTGTATAATTTGAGACGTATATTGATTATATGCAATATTTTGAGTTAAGGCAACAATCCGTTATTTTTTAAACCGTTTTATGTTGTCAGCCCATGTCTGCATTAATTTTTTATTTTGCTGAAGTCTTGCGTCGCCCCATTTTTGCTGCTCAAACATCGGGAGTTCATCCCAGTTAACGTTGATGTAACTTATAAAAGAAATTTTATAATCTTTAACGTATTTAAAGAGAGCGTTGATCCATGCAAGTTTGTTTTCAACGCTGTATCTGTTAAAAGGAGAACTTTCCGCAATCATTAAAGGTTTCTTTTTCTTTAATGCTATATCGCCTGCAATTTTTCGTTCTTTAACGGCCGAAACGTCAAAAAAAGAAATTCCTATCATGTTAACGCAGTCGTCGCCCGGATAATAAATCATCGGATTATACGGATTTTTGCTGTTTGAGTTCCATGCGATAATATGCCATACAAAATGAACGTTTGTGACTGTATTATTTTTTAAACGGTTTGCTATATAACGGTATGCATTGATATATTTCTCAGGATTATAGTCGTTTTCGGTATTATCGCATTCATAGCCTATGCGCAGATAAACGTCTTTGTTTGAATTTTTTATCCATGTGCCGAGTTTGTCTATGTTGTCATCAAAAGAGCCGTTTATAACTTCATCAAGCATATCTTTCATATAAAGTCCGATTTGAACAACTTTAATGTCGGGATAGTTTTTAATCATATCGTCGGCATAATTAACGCCGGCGCCGTTATATGAAGGTTCGTCAAGTCCGCTTATTGAATTTATTGAGGTATAAACCATTATGCCGTCGGGATAAGATATTTCTTTTATATTGAATTGTTTTAAAGATGAGAAGAATTCTTCAATTGACTGGCTGTCCTGTCCTATAACGAAAATAGGCTTTGTTTTAATGATATCTGCTGAAGATAAAGAAAACATAACGGTTAATAAAAATAATGCCAAAAAGCATTTTTTAAACATAACTTAATTATATCTAATTATTTTATATAAATTAACAGCTATTTTCTATTATCTTTCCAGTTCCACCATTTTAATTTTTCGCTGTTGCGGCCGCCTTCTGCGAAATACACGGCGCAGCGGAAAACATAAAGCAAACATCTGTCCTGAACTTTTCCTGCAAACTTATTTGATTTGGCATAAAGTTTTTCAGGATTTTTGCCTTTCAAATCCGAAACCGAAAATATTCCGATATCGGTCAAATCTTCGGCTATTGATTTACCGACTCCCGGAATAACCATTAATTCTTTGATTGCCTGCGAGATATTTTTCATAGGAGTTCTTCTATAAGATTATAATTTTAGTTCGCCTTGACTGATTTTAAAACTTTCTATGCCATTTGTTCTTTCTTTTACCATTTCGGCATTGAAATCGCCGAAGAGGATGGGGGATTTTTTGTTATGCTTTTTATAATTTTCAAGGGCTTTCTTTTTGTTTATGTTTGCATAACAGTATGCACAGTTATGAATGCAACTGTCATATTGCCCTATATCAACACACTTCATGCATCCGCAGTATAATCTATTATCATCTCGTATATATTTATTAAAAATATTATACCCAATTATTTTTTCTATCAAATCTCCATCAATACATTGTGAATGATTAATCCCGAATTCTTTTAAGTCTATCTCTTCGGCACATGTTTCAAGCTGTAAATTATGTTTTTTTGTAATATCCGAAAAATACCTAGCTATGAAACGCATATCATTATTTGATATTTCTTTAATTTTTATATCTTTCATGTTTGTTGCGACTTTACGATAACCGTCAATAAAACTGATTACAACTCTGTTTGTAAATTGTGACAGAGAATTAATCAGTTTTTCAAATGCTTTTATATGAAAATCTATAGAGTATTTACTGTTTTCTTGAATAAATATAGGGTCATAACGTAATATAACTTTCTCTTTGCCTATTTTATCCGACAACTCTTTAAAAGTTTCTATAATTTCATATTTATCTCTGATATTATTTTCTATTTCTTTGCCATAAGGAGTGATTGTAAACTGAAAATAATATTTATAACCAATTTCATTAATTTGATTCAGATATTGCATAATATTTTTTGAATCTTTTGTCCAAAAAACGATACAGTCAACATTATTTGGAGATAAACGAATGTTTGCAATTTGATTGAAATTCATAGGGTTTCTCACATAAACAAAGCCTTCTTTAAGCCTGTTCATAAACCATTCTGAATAAAACGCAGGAATATCTGTTCTTCTACTTGCACTTAGAATCATAATTATATTATATATCAAAGTAATATTATTAAAAATAAATATTTTATATAATTGTAGTAATTAATGATTAGATAAGAAAAAATAAAATTTATAAAATAAAATATAAGGGAGGGATTTATTATGAGTCAAATGTTGGATTTAGGAAAGGAAATGATAAGAATTTGTGCAAGTGATTCTGGTAAAATAGAATATTCCACAAATAATGGTAGAAACTGGTATGCGCGTTTTAATGGTTCATCTTCAATTGGGGAATTTGAAGATTTAATTGATAAGGATAATGAGATTATTGCTATGACTACAAAAGGGACTTTTTATTCTACAAATGCTGGTAGGAACTGGTATTTCAGAAGCAGATAAAGATAATTTAAAACAATATAATATAAAACTAATTATATATACTTTAGTAAGAAAAAACTGACGCTTGGCATAATACCAAAATAAATTTAATAAAATTTTATGATTTTATTTTTATAAGCCGCGCCTTGTTTGTTTTTCTAAACAAGGTGCGGCTTTTCATAAACTAATATTCTTTAAGTTTCTTCAACTGCTTGACTGATTTTGTAATCGTTTTCCAGCGCGCTTTTTCAACGGCGTTCGGTTTCATCGTCTGACGTGCCGCTAAATAAGCGTATTCTTTTTTTAATTTCAGAAAACTTTTATAACGGTCTTCGTCAAGATTTCCGTTCTTTAATGCTTCAAGAACGGCGCATCCAGGCTCGTTTATATGCGTGCAGTCTCTGAAACGGCAATTTGTTGATAAATCGTTAATGTCGTCAAAAACTTTATTGACGCCTTTATCATCGCCCCAAACCTGCAGTTCTCTCATGCCGGGCGTATCAACAACCATCCCGCCTTCGGGAAGAAGTATCAATTCACGGAAAGTAGTAGTATGCCGTCCTCTGCTTCCTAAGTCGCTCACTTCTCCGGTTTTTAAATAATCTGTTTTAAGAAATGAATTTATGATAGTTGATTTTCCGACTCCGGATGAACCTAAAAACGCTATAGTCTCGCCAAATTTAATGTATTTTTTCAATTGTTCAACGTCGGTTTGACTATAAGCGCTTATGGCATAAACATCGTAACCTTTTGCTATTGATTCAACTTCCGCTTTACGAGTATCAGCTTCTAAACATAAATCCGCTTTGTTTAAAATAATAACCGGCAAAGAGCCGCTGTCTGCGACTATTGAAAGATAACGTTCAATTCGCCTGATATTAAAATTAGAATCAAGCCCTGTTATTATAAAAACAGTATCAATGTTTGCGGCAATAGCCTGTTCTTCGGTAACTTCGCCTGCGGTTTTTCTGTTGAATATCGTTTTTCTCGGTAAGACTGCGTGAAGCATTGCCTTTTGTTCGTTAGGAACAACGGAAGTTGCAACCCAGTCGCCTACTGTGGGAAATTTGTCGCTTGTTTCATTTTCAAATCTGAATTTGCCCGTTATCTCGCATAAGAATTCTCCGTTTTCGTCGCGGGCTACGTATTTGCCTCTGTTTTCTCTTATAATCCTCATTGCCGCGTAATTTTTATTTTTGTACTGCTCAAAATGCTCTTCAAAAAACGAATTCCATCCCAAATCGTTTTTACTTATTTGCTTCTCTATATTCATGATTTATCCTTTAAGTTTTTAACTTATGTGTTTTTAAATACAATGCGCCTCGTTTTACATCCTCAATAGTCATAAATCCATAAATATAAACAATCATCCAATTCTCCTTTAAAAAAAATTTTAACACACAAACATCACTCAAAATCTACAAAATATTTTGCTTTTAAACAAGAGAAATATAAGATTATGATTTATAGATTGGAAGGAGAGAATAAATAAATATGATGATACTAATAACTTTTTATATTTTTCTGCTGTCGTATGCCCAATGCAGTACGGCCTGTCTTTGTTTTCTTCGGCAATTCCAGTCGCCCGGATGACAATTGTTTTTTATCTGTATAATATGGCGTTTAATTGCTATCCATCTTTTAATCTGCCTTTCGTCATCTTCATGTCTTCTGCCCATAAAATACCGGCAGTACCACTGGAACCAGCCTCTTGGGTCATCAGGATGTATCCAGCCTTTTTGACGCCATACCGATAAAGGCTGGCTGGCATTTACTCCAAAAAAATTAGAGTCCGGATCATGCTTTTCAGAACATAATTTTGCCTTGATAAACCAGTCATTGGGAAATTCCGACATGCAGTCTGTCATATATTTTCCGCCGAATACGCCAAGTTCCAACATCTCTTTAGGAGTTAGCTGTGGTTTGAAGTTCGGGTCAAAATTTTTACCGGGTTTTTCTGAAAGGATATATTCATAATTCTGCTGCATTTTATCGTTTACTATAACTTTTTTCATGTTCACCCCGTTAGTGTATAAATTAGTTAGATAGAATTTTATCAATGCAATCAGTTATTTTTTTCTTGAAGATTATAAATACTATTGTCCCGGTAAATACAGATAAACAAAAAATAACAGTTCCGATTATGAAAGGGTACTGCCCTGCAAAACCGCTCGCAGAAAGATGTTTTGCAAGAATAGCTCCGTAACCCCATATAAGCACAAGCCCGTAAGGGACAAAACGGTCACGCAACATACGCCACGAACCGATAAAAGCTCCAGCCAAAAGAGCTGTAACCGTCAAATAAATTTCCGAAGTCCCCGAGCCGTTCCATCCGATGTATACAAGAAAAACGATAACGTTTGCAATTGTCGCTACAGTAATCCAGCCGAAATAAATACTAAACGGCATACGTATGAGCCAGCGTTCTTTTGAAACAAGAACATTTTTGCGTAAAATATCTGCAATCTTGATAAGAGTAAAAAGAAGTCCTGCCATTATAATGACAGAAAGCCATATTAAATCGTAATGCCATGCAAATAACCAAGAAGCATTTAAGAGAGCGTTAACAATAAAGATACGATTGACTCTCTCTGCCACTTCATTTTTTACGAGCCACAATTGGTAAACAACATATATTCCAAGAAGTATATAAATGATGCCCCATATGGAAAAGGCATACCCTGCAGGCGCAAAAAGATTTGAATAATTGTCGGATATTTCTCCCGTACCTCTTCCGCCAAACGGAAGCAACACAGCCATATAATTGACTGCTACCATTAATACATAAGCAACAACAGTTAATATCTTTATAATTTTTGTATTCATAAATTACTTTTTTTATTTAAAAATTTATAATTTTTAATTTATTTTTTTACATACGGCTAATCCGAATGGGCCATTGTTAATAATAGCATTTTCTTTTATTTTATTTTTTGATATTTCAGCTTTTGAAACAAGTACAATATTACCACGAGATGTTAAATATGGTATCAAGTAATTTTTTATATTATCTCGTTCGTAAGGGGCTATATTTCCTATTAATTCATCTAAATAAATTTTTATCTGTGGGTCTATAAATACACACTTTTTTAAATATTCAATACGTAATTTTTGCATGATTTTTTTTTCTTTTGCTTCTAGTTTTCTTTGTTCTTGTAACATTAATTCTTGTCTTATTTTAAGTTCTTGCTGGTTCTTCTTGAGTTTTTTTAAGTTCTGTTTTTCTTCTTTTTGCTGTTTTTTATATTCTTTTTTTTGAATTTTATTACTTTCATTATCTACTATTTGTTTTGAGTTTTGAAATATAGATGTTATTGGATAGAAGATATAAAATATTAAATTAGTTATAATATTTATCACAGGTGCATGAATTATGGGTTTTAGTATCCATTTAATTATAAATTTTATTATTGTTTTATTGAGTATAGGTTTTATTTTAAATTCATGGAATTCAGCAATACATAATTTAATTTCTATATATAATAAATAGAACATATAGAATATAGTGAATAATATAATAATAACAAATAATAAAACAATAATAGAACTCATATAATACCTAAGAAACTTAATATTTGATATCTATATATGTAAACAATGATTCCAATATTAACAAAACAAAATGCAAATAGAATTATATTTGTTTTGTTTTTAATACCAAACCCTATATTTTTGACATACCATTCATGAACAAGAGAGTTTAAATATTTATCTGCTTTTTCATTTTCCTGGGAAATTTTCATTAAAAAAGAAGTTATTTCATTATTATGTGATATTATATCTTGCATATATTTTGTTACAGATGAATCTGTAATGTTTAAGTTTTTCAATAAAATTTCATTAGATGATTGATATTCTTTAAATAATTTTGAAATTTTGAGAGTGTGTTCTTTTACTGAATTGTTGATTTCATCAAAATTAACTGATATAGAGTCAAACTTTTTGGGTAAAGCTTCAACTATATTATCTTGTATGTTTTTATTTAAATCACACATTTTTATGTAAACATCATTTAGGGTTGTTGCAATTATTTCGATATTAATATCTTTTGTATTGTCTAGGAGTATTTCTGTACCAGTATTAATTTTTGATAGTTTTAATTGGATATCTTTTATATTGGCAGTTATCTGTGTGAGCGAATGTTCCATTCCAATGAAATTATTCATTTTTCCAAAAGACTCAGATATTTTATTATTATAATCATTCAAATAATTAATATTTTTATCTAAATCTTTAAGAATTATATTTATTTTTGTAAGATCATTTAAATTTCCAATCGTTCCTGAAAGATTTGAAATTGCCTCGGATAATTCAAGGGTGTTTGTTTCCACATTTTTGCTAATACTTAAAAATTCATTCACTTTAGTTAGAAATTGTTCTGTTGGTTGCATACGTTCTCCTAACGATTAAAATTTTATATTGTTTATGTTGCATGATATTTCTTTAATCCATTCCCGTGTGCTTGAAATTGTTGAACGTATATTTCCAAATTTTGATGTGAAATATTTGTCAAGTTTTTCATCATAATAATCATTTATCCCATATAATTGAAATATATCAATGTTTTTTTGTAAAATCAGATTGTGAAATTCATCATCCCTTCCGAGAATCAATGATAAAACTGCAGTTTTTTTATAATTGTTAACTTCTTTGTATATTGACAGTGCTTCTTCAAAATATTCTTTTTTTTCAAAAATTTCAGCTTGCTTTATTTCTGACATTTCATTAAGGCAAATATTGCATATATCTATTTCTTTTTCTAATTCATTTATGCTTATTGTTGTATCATAATATTTTTTTGATTTATTAAAATTTGCTAATGCTATTTTATATTGTTTGCTTTCTTTGAATTTTTTGCCTCTTATAAAGTATGAAATAGCACTCTTATCTTTTTGTAATTTAATATCATCAGTATCGTTTATAATACTTATTTCTGAAACATTCGATAAAATATCACTATACAAATAAGATTTGTCATCTTCAACAAGGATAAGATTGTACTTTGTTCTTGTTAGTCCTACATAATATAAATTGAAGTAATATTGTAGATAATTTTCTTTTTTATAATCGGTATATAATAGATTGAAAATGTTTTTATTATGAGAAATTATATTATATAAAACTACGTTATCAAACTCCATTCCTTTTATTTCTTCAACGGTTGTGACAGAGGCTTCCCCAAATTTTTCTTTCAATGCAATAGAATCTTTTTCATTTGTTATGCAAATAACATTCGCAGAATCTATAAATTCTGCTAAAGCATATATGGAGTTTTGGAAACTATATATATCACCTATAGAATTGTTTCTGGAAATTTCCATTTGTCTTTCTTCTTGTTTTCTTTTTTCAAGTTTATTGTTTCTCACTTCGTTAACATAATTTATTAGATTAACTATTGCTTTTGAATTTCTAAAATTTTCTGTAAGGTATTGTGGTTTATTAACACTAACACCAGCAGTGTAGAACATGGAATTGATGCGTTCGGGCCTAAAGAAAGTTGGGTTGATAATTTGATTCCTGTCACTGGCGATAAAAAAGTTATTAGGATTGCTAAGGCAATGAAATAATGCAAAAATTTCACACTCTGTTAAATCTTGAGCTTCATCAACAATAATATAATCATATTTTTTTATACTATAATTATTTTTCAACATGGCAATTATTTTTAAACTTGCTTCATTGCGGGTTGATATGTTGTTTTTATAAATATAAGATAAATATTCTTTTGTTAAATCATAAATTAATTTTATATCTTCTTCAGTGTTAAACAATTTATAATCATTAGGTAAACTGGCATATGATTCTACTGGTATAATATCCAAATGTTTCCGATTCCAATCAAGCATAGATCCTGTTATTATCCCATATATTTCGGAATATATTGAGTAAATTGTTTTTTCTTTTATAAACTTTGCAATTCTTTTCTGAAAATTAAAATCAATATTATCTTGCCTGCTTAAATAATATTTTAAAAAATTATTAAATATTATTATGTTATCAAATTCAATTTCATGTTTAATTTGTTCACTTAAAAAATTTTTAATTGTTTTAAAGTTTATATTTTTACAGTCAAAAAAGCATTTTTCTTTAACATCATTAAGTAATTTTTCGGCATAAGTTATATATAAAATTGATAATTCCGGTGAAACTTCTGTTAGTTGATGCATTAAACGTATGCCAATTTCTGTTTTTCCGCTTCCAGCTATTCCAGATAATAACATAGGTTTACGGTCACTTATAAATTTATTTACAATGTCAATTTTATCAGAAGTTAATACTGCAGTCCTAGGAGCGTTATATTTTGGAATTTCAAATTTTGCATATAATGAATTCAATTTTACGCTAGTATTAATTAGTTCAATCTCTTCTTTTTTATAAAAAGATTCCACTGGCAAATATTCATGATAATTGTATATTTTTTTTGCTGTTTGACATGCTTTGTCTTGCTGTAAGTCATGCTCACAATACAAATGTAAAATTATTGAGGCAGAACTTGATAAAGTTTTTAATGAAATATAGTTTTGAAAATATTTTTTTTCAGTTTCAGTGTCTATATAGGTAGCTATTATTCTTTCAGCTGTAATGCCATTATTTAAATCTATTCCTATTATAGTTTTGTTATTATTTTTCAAACCTTTAAATTTTTTTGTACCTAATCCTTTATCAGAATATAAATCATTAGGAGATTGATGATTCAATAATTTTTCAACAACTTTATCAAATCTGATAAGAAGTTGCTGGTTTTTTGTATCATCAAGCTGTTTTTCTAATGTTTTTGATATAAAAACATTCATTTATAACCTCAAACAAATACAGGTTTAGAATATTCAATAATATATTTTTCGGATTTATCTTCTATTTTTAAAAATTTATAAATTATATTGCCTGATATCAGTAAACTAACGATTAGAACACCCGGTATATGAAAAAAAGTGACTGTCATATAAATAAATGTAGGGAATATCAAACTTTTACCTGCATTAAATAATGCTGTTTGAATAGTGGCACCGTTAAGAATATTTTGAGAAAACCTAAAAAATCCTCTAGCAATAAATAATCCCGATATATAATCTATGCAGTCAAACAAATTGTCTATCAATAATGCCCCACCCATTACAGTTGTGCCTTGTACTACGGTTTTAAGATTACTTATTCCCATATTTCTTAAATCGTTATAAGAAAGATTGTTCTTATATGCTCTTACAAGTAATTCTATTGTAAACGGAACAGCGCCAATCGCCAAAGAATATAAGGCTATATCAAACATAGCAAACCCATCACTGTGGACATTCCCGAGATTGTCAATTTTATCTATAATTTCACCATTTGTAGAATTATTAAAATTGCCATCGTGCGCCAATAAATGTTCTTCTTCTGTAATAAAAGTTATATTATTGGGGTCTGCCTGCATTTCAGGGTAAGTTGAAACATCATTTATATGATGTCCGTCATAGCCACTAACCCTGCCTGTTTCGATAAGCTCTTTTTTTTCAGAGTCAGTCCAACTATGAGTTATGCCATCTCCACCGAGTTCTACATTTTTCTGTTCATATTTCCATGCTTCACGAACAGCATCATCCCTTAAAGAATAGTCAGAGGAGTATATATCTAAATTATTTTCATTTATAGTATTTAACCATTCTCTTTTTTGTGCAAAATTAAGGACCCAATCTTCAGGAACTTCTGTTTTTATAAAAGCATTATTTATAATATCATTTTGGATATTGGCAGTTCCAAAGACAATGGTGGTTGATAAAAGTGAATAGTTTGATAAATTTTGTTTTTTTAACATAAAATTTATTTTTTTTCTATTAAAGATTTAATAAAATATTTTTTTGTTTCTTCTGTATTTAAGCCCTGTAATATCTTTACAAAAATCATATTATAATATGTTACTGTTTCTGGCAATAAAAAATCTTGTTTGTGTTTTGACAATAATTCTATAACATCATCAAGTTTAGTTTTTACAGATTTATCTTTATCGCCAAACAACCTTAGGGCATCTATTTTGCTTTTACTCTCATTAAATAAAATGTATGCTTGCTCAAAATTGTCAACTGCAAGTTGATTTTGTTTTTTATCAAAGTCAGATTTTATTTGCTGCAGGTTGGATGCAATAGTTTTATAATTTTCTTTTTGTTTATCAGACAATAATTGTTTATTTATTTTTGCATCTTGCATAGCTAGAGTTTCAAGTTGATTATCAAACTTGCTGCGAATATCGATAGTTTTTAAATTGTTAACTGAATATTCTAAATCGTTGAGTAAATTATCATTAAGAATTTGCTTTTCTTTATTCTTGTTTTGAATTGCCACGGTTAAGGATTCTTTAATTGTTGCTAATTTTTTATCACTTTCAGCAATATATTCAAAAATGTCATCTGTAATATAAGTATTTTCTTTAAATATATTAAAGGCAGTATTAGCCTGATTGTAATATTCAATGTCGTTCTTGCCGTCTTGTGATGGAATAGAATCGCATAGAAAATTAAAATACATAGAAAATGCATTTTTATTATTTTGATTTTTATTAAAGATATTTCTTGCGATTAAATAAGCGTTATTTTTATTTGCTTTTAATTCTTTGTGAAAAATTTCTTTTACACGAGAAACTTCTAAATCTTGGTCATATTGTTGAACTTTTTTATCAGTCAATTCCATACTTTTAAGTATTTTTTTAGCTATCTTATTAAAAATCCAGTCAAACATACCTACCTCCAATTTGTATCTATTAGTTTAAATTATTTTAGACACTATGATTATACTAAAATATAAGGCAATATCTAAGATCATATTCTTTTATGTAAATTTAGAATGATTATGTTATCTTAGAAAATAATTAAATTTTATGCAGGATTTTGCGAATATTTTTTGTCGTTTGAAACATTAAGATTTTAGGCGAAATGAAGTATTTAAAAAGTGCGGTGTACAAAAAAAGTGAAACCTGAATTCATTTTTTTACAAAGTATTTTAGGAAGTTGGGCGGATTTATCAATACAGTTGATAAACCGAAGTTGTTTTTGATTATTTTTGGACAAGGTATATCAAGCAGAGCAATTTTATGCAGGATTTTGCGAATATTTTTTATTTTTTTAACGCAATGGTATACCTAGCACAGCCGAGTATATAAATTTTTTTGAGATGATTTTGAGGCTATTTTTTATTTCATTTTGGACGAGGTATATCAAGCAGAGCAATTTTATGCAGGTTTTTCAGCGTAGATTAATGCATAAGATTTTTTGAGAAGATTTTGGATTTAGACGAGGCAAAAAGTTTTGAGTGTATACTGTAAAGGAACGGAGTTCCGAGGTATCCGAAAAACTTTTTAACAAAGTATAAATTCAAAAGAGCTCAAAAAAAACGGAGAGAAGGGGATTCGAACCCCTGTTGCTGTCACCAGCAAACAGTCTTTCCAGGACTGCGCCTTAAACCAACTCGGCCATCTCTCCATTCTGATATTTTATAACCCTGAAAGACCATTAGTTTAATAGTTTAGAATATTTTTGTCAAACTTGTATAAAAAAATTATATTTTTTTGTATAATGCAGGCAATATGAGTATTAAAAGTAAGTTTAATTTATTAAAAGAAGACGTTCAGACAATATTTCATAAAGATCCCGCCGCACGGTCATGGCCGGAAGTTTTGTTATGCTATCCCGGACTTCATGCAATATGGTCACACAGAGTTACTCATTATCTGTGGAAACATAATTTTTATTTTTGGGCAAGATTTTTATCCCACATAACAAGATTTTTTACCGGAATTGAAATTCATCCCGGCGCAACAATAGGTAAAAGATTTTTTATAGATCACGGAATGGGCGTAGTAATAGGAGAAACAACAGAAATAGGGGATGATGTTTTGATATATAAAGGAGTTGTGTTGGGGGGGACTTCTTTAGAAAAAAAGAAAAGACATCCGACTCTTGGCAATCATGTTACTATTGGTTCAAATGCAATTGTAATCGGAGCAATTACGCTCGGGAACAATGTCAGAGTAGGAGCCGGTTCGGTTGTTATACACGATGTTCCTGCAAATGCCACCGCAGTCGGTGTTCCTGCAAGAATAGGATTGGGGTACAGTCAGGAAGAAGTTGATCATCTTGAACATGCAAAATTACCGGATCCTGTGGCAGACGCGATGAGATTTGTTCTTAACGAACAGAAGAAACTTGAAGATAAGTTAAATAAATTTATAAACGGACAGAAGTAAAAAAAATAAATAAAAAAAGCGCATCTTAAATATTAAGATGCGCTTTTTTGTTTGTTTTAAATTAATAATTGTCCGCCGCGACTTCCTGATATGCTTTAGGATGCGCGCATGCAGGGCACAAATCAACCGCTTCAGCCGAATTATATACGTATCCGCAGTTTCTGCATCTCCATTTTATGCTGCTGTCCTTTTTAAACACTTTGGCGTTTTTGACATTTGCCGCAAGTGCGAGATATCTTCTTTCATGTTCGGCTTCAACAGTTGAAATAAATTTGTAAACGCTTGCTATTTCGTCAAAACCTTCCTGTTCCGCCACTTTTGCAAATTCAGGATAAAGAATAGTGTGTTCTTCATTTTCTCCCGCCGCCGCCGCTTGCAGATTTTCCAAAGTTGTTCCTATTTTACCGGCCGGATATGTCGCCGTTATTTCCAAATCTCCGCCTTCAAGAAATTTAAAAAATCTTTTCGCATGTTCCTTTTCATTGTCTGCTGTTTCGGTAAAAATCGCCGAAATTTGTTCGTATCCTTCTTTCTTTGCGACAGAAGCAAAATATGTATATCTGTTTCTTGCCTGAGATTCTCCCGCAAATGATTTGAGCAAATTCTGCTCTGTTTTTGTTCCTTTTACGCTTTTCATTTTAAGCCTCCGTTTATTTTTATGCAAACCAATCAGGTATTACGCTATTTTTCCAGACGGCTATTTCAGCCTTTTCGCCTTTGTAATAATTTCTGTAAGCTTTAACGGCGTCGTTAAGTCTGTAATGTTCCGGCATAGCCTGTACAAAATCGGTTAGTTCTGTTTTATTAAATTTCAAAACATTCATGTTGCTTTTTATCCAGCAGAAAACATCATTGCATTTGTGGCGTTTTGCATATCTTAAAGAGTATTCATCCAATAAATATTCCGTATGTTTTAGAAGCCATTTGAAATTTCCGAGAGACTCTCTTGCCCATACGCAGCACGGGTGGTTTTTATGAGTCAGTTTATAAGGCGGTTTAATTTCAGAATTATAATAAAACACGGAACAAAGAATTTGACATGATTCAACTATCATTTTACATATGTGTTTATCGCACTGAAACTTTGCCGCCAGTTTTGGATTTTTATCTAAAATAAAAATATTTATCGTCTTGCTCCCTTAAAAATTATAAATCTGTTTTCCAAAGACCATGCAGATTGCAGTATTCGTATACCGAAACGACTTCGTCGTCAACGAGAGAAAATACGGCTTTGGGAGCGTCTCCCGGATTTAAAGATTTTCTCTGTCCGCCTTTTTTCGTTTCAACGTATATAAATTGTATGTAATGAGCCTGTTCCATAGGGTGGGGAACGCTTCCGATATTTACGGTTACGGTATTTTCTTCAATTTTAACTACGGGAACGTGTTTTTCCGTGCTTGCGTCAACGGTATTCGGGATAAGTTCCGTCATTTTTTCTCCACAGCATACAAGCGGCACCCCTTTATTAAGCACCATTCCTACGAGATTTCCGCAGTGTTTGCAAATAAAAAATTTGTGATTTCCAGCCATAATTAATACCTCCGGTTTTTTTATCAGATTTATGTTTATAAATCTTTTTTACATTCTTTGCATACGCCTGAAAAATAAGCGCATACGTTTTCAACTAGATGCCCGTCTATTTCTTTTTTTATAATATTTTTACAGTCTAAATCCAAATCAAATATTGTTCCGCATTTGTTGCAGACAAAATGATAATGAACAGACGGATTTCCGTCATAGATGGCTTCACCTTTGCCGGAAAACTTTACTGCTTTTATAAGTCCGGCTTTATCAAGAGATTTAACGTTATTATATACGGTTGTTTTTGATATGGTGGGACATATTTTAAGCATATGTTTATAAATTTTATCTACAGTAGGATGTTCTTTTCTTGAAGAAATATATTCAAGAATTTTTTCTCTTTGAAAAGTTGATTTTAAAGCCGCAGCTCTTAGCTTATTTGTAATCATTACAATCTGGTATTGTATACAAAATAGATGACTGTGTCAATATCTTTATTTTAAAAATATAAAATATATTGAAGCGTGAACAATGACTGCTGTAAATCCGGCTATTGCAAACAGTCTATGGAGTTTGAATTTTTTTCTTACTGCAAAAAAAACAGCCAGACAAATAAATATAAAGCCCGCAATTCCGGCAAATTCAAAAATTTCAAATAACATATAATACTCCTTAATTAAAAAATAGCATGGTTGAACGGATTATGAGGAGAATTATTGCGATTGTTACAAACAGAATCTGCATTTTTGTGTTGCGTTTTACGGAAAAAATAATGCCCAAAACAAGAGATGCAAGACCGACAATGCCAATGATATCCGGCAGCATGTCACCTCCGTTACGGCTTTATAATAATCCGGTCAGTTAAGTTTTTCGGCCAGCATGACGCCCGCGTCAAAACATTTTTTTAGTTCTGATGAATCGGGTTTAAATTTAGCGTCTGTCTGTCCGATTACTTCAATTCCGTAAGATTTTAAAGTTTCAACAATATCTTTTACCGCTCCGCCGGCCCATCCGTAAGAACCGAATGCGAATGCCGTTCTTTTTTGAGGTTTAAGTCCTTTTAGAAAGTATAAAAATCCGGCAATATAAGGGAGCATTTCGTTGTCATGCGTAGAAGAGCCGATTATAAAAGTTTTTGCCTCAAGCATCTCATAGGCGAGTTCTCCGAAATCAGTTGAAGCGATGTCAAAAAGTTTAGCGTCTATTGCCTTTGAAGTCAATCCTTTTAGGATTTCTTTTGCCATTATTTCCGTTGAGCCCCACATTGTTTCATAAACAATAACGGCTTTATTTTCGGTTTTATTTTGCGCCCACTGCATATAAAGTTCCATTATCCCGGAAATTTCTTTTCTCCATATCATTCCGTGGCTCGGCGCTATCATTTCAATTTCAAGATTCATTGCGGCAAGTTCGGTCAGTTTTCTTTGGATTATTGAGCCGAGAGCCCAAAGTATATTGGCATAATATTTTTTTGCTTCTTTAAACAAATCGGCCCTGTCTATTTCGTCGTCAAAAAGTTTATTTGACGTTATGTGCTGTCCGAAAGCGTCGTTTGAAAACAGAATTTTTTTCTCCGGGCAGTATGTCATCATGCTGTCGGGCCAGTGAATCATCGGGACTTCAATAAATTTAAAAGTATAATCGCCCGTATTAAATGAGTTTCCGGTTTTTACCGTGTTTATTTCAATGTTAAGTTTATAATATTTGGATGCGCCTTCTTTTAATTTTGCGGTTGCGTAAAACTTTGCGTTAGGGCACATTTCGGCTACATATTCAAGAGAACCGGAATGATCCGGTTCAAGATGGTTTAAAACTATATGTTTTATTTCTTTAGGGTCAATGATTTCTGAAATATTTGACAGAAATTCTTCTTCAAAACCTTTATGAACCACATCTATAAGGACAGGTTCCTTTCCAGTAATAAGATAAGAATTATAAGTTGCGCCTTTTTTTGTGATATACGTGTTGCCGTGGAATTTTCTGACGTTCCAGTCAACTATGCCGACGGCGTATATGTTTTCGGTAATTTGTCTCATAACATGCTCCTGACGTTTTACTGTGTTTCAATAAATTTTGATTTATTTATCGTTTTTTTCCTGTGAGCACTGCGGGCATTTCTCTAAATATTTTTCATACATTATTCCGCATTTTTCGCATTTTGCGAATTCAATAAAATTTCTGTTGCAGAAGTTTTCTTCTCCGCAGACTTCCTTCATTTCAGTTTCGCAGAAAGAACAATTACATTTTTTCTTGCTCATATTTATACCTGCCCGTTTTTTTTCTTATAATCTTCAATCGCCTTATGCAATGCGTCCGCTCCAAGATTTGAACAGTGCATCTTATTAGGAGGAAGCCCTCCGAGTTCCTGAGCTACTTTTTCATTTGTTATTTCAAGAACTTCTTCAATCGTTTTGCCCAATGCCATCTCCGAAACCATTGAAGACACCGCTATAGCGGCCCCGCATCCGAAAGTTTTAAATTTTACGTCAACAATTTTATTGTTTTCAACTTTGATATAAAACTTCATCATATCGCCGCAGACGGGATTTCCTACCTCTCCTACTCCCGAAGCGTCCTTTATTTCTCCGACATTTCTCGGATTGGCAAAGTGGTCCATAACTTTTTCTGAATAAAACGCCATAATTCCTCCGTATTTTTTAAAATTTAATTTCAGTTTTCACAATGTTCATGCTCATGGCCGTAATCTGTTCCGGGTCCGGCCTTCATTCTTTCTCCGGTTTTCATAAAATGATCGTACAACGGCGACATCTGCCTGAGTCTTTCTACTATTGCCGGAAATTCGTTAATTACGTAATCTATTTCTTCAACAGTGTTATATTTTGAAAGCGTAAAAACAATAGAACCCTGTCCTACGGCTGTATCAACTTCAAGAGCGGTTAAAACATGTGACATTTTAAGAGATTTTGAAGCGCACGAAGAGCCGCTTGCGGCCATTATGCCTTTTGCGTCAAGCAGCAGAAATAAAGCCTCGCCTTCAACAAATTCTATTGAAAAATTTACATTGTTGGGAAGCCTGTTTTCAACCGGGCCGTTTAAATAAATAAATTTTATTTTTTCTTTCAGCCCGTTTATAAGTTTGTCTCTTAAAATTTGCATTTTTGCGGCATTTTGGCGCATTTCAGCCGCAGCCAAATCACACGCTGCGCCGAACCCTGCTATTGCGGGCACGTTTTCTGTACCTGCTCTTTTTGAAAATTCCTGAACGCCTCCGTCAATCTGCGTTTTAACCGGAGTTCCTTTTCTTATATAAATCGCGGCCGCCCCTTTGGGTCCGTACATTACGCTTGACGACAGAGTAAGCATGTCTATGTTTAATGCTTCAACGTCTATGGGAATCATGCCTGCGGACGCGACTGCGTCAACATGCAAAGCGACATTTTTATTTTTGACTATTTTTGCTATTTCGCTTAAATTTTGGATTACGCCTATTTCCGGATTAGCGTGCTGTATTGACACAAGTATAGTCTCGTCTTTCATAGCTTGTTTTAACGCTTCAATTTTTACAAATCCCTGTTTGTCAACCGGAACGGTTGTGATTTCAAAACCGTGCTGCTTAAGAGAATTTACGGCGTTAAGAATTGAAAAATGTTCTATTGCCGAAACAATAATGTGTTTATTAATCTTAGAATGCGCGAAAGCAAAACCTTTTATCGCCAGATTATTAGCTTCGGAACCGCAAGATGTAAAAATAATCTCATTGTTTTTTGCGTTTATCAGTTTAGCGACGGAATTTCTGGCCTGTTCAACCGCATCTTTTGAAATTTGTCCGAGCGAATAAATACTTTGGGGATTACCGTAATTTTCTTTAAAATACGGCAACATTTTCTCAAATATATGATCGTCAAGAATCGTATTAGACTGATTGTCAAGATATATTTTTTTCATAAAAAATCCCGCCTAAAAACAAATAATTAAACAAAGGTTTGTTTTAATTTTTGCAATTAAATTTTTTCAAACTGATCTTTGCCTACTCCGCAAACCGGGCATACCCAGTCTTCAGGCAGTTTATCAAAAGATGTCCCAGCCGGTATATTATGTTCCGGATCGCCTGCCGCAGGATCATATTCGTAACCGCATACGATACATTTAAATTTGTCCATAATTCCTCCGTTCAAAATTTATTTAAAAACCGAATAAATCTTTTATAGTTTCTTTTGTTTTTTTCTTAGTTTCTTCTTTTACTTTGCTTTTTTGTTCCTGTACGGTTTCGTCTTTAGCTTCTTTTACTCCGCTTACAACAGTATCATCTGCAACTTCTTTCATTATACCTGATAGGACATTTGTTTTTTCTTGTTTTGAAGATTCCGATAAAGCTCACATAAAATTATTCATATCCGTAATTTTGACTCCGGGAGGTAATTTAAATTTATCATCAGTTACTCCGATTTTGAAGTTTGTCATATTTATTTCATTGCCGTCACTTGTTTTTACGCATGTAGGAAAGCCGAACTCTTCGGTTAAATAATAATCCATTTTGATACCGTCTTCCTCAGCTTTAACTAAGTTACAGGGATATCCGTTTTTTGTAGTTTTTTTAATAAAAACAGAATTGTCAGGGACCTTAAAAGAATCAAACGACTCAAGTTTGTTTTGTCCTGTTTCTTTCTGGGCAGACATTTTCATTGCAGATTTATTGACAACGTTGTATAAATACATATCATCACCGTTGACAATTGTAATTAAGTCGCCAAAATCCATTCTTACCTTATTGTTTTTGTTGTAAGCAACACCTTTCTGTACAATTTTTCCGTTTTTATCGGTTACGGTCATATCATAAAAAATACCTTTATGAAGGTTTTTCTCAACTTTTTGGGAAGCTGAACTGAAAATATTGCGTCCGTCATCTGTATAGGCAAATTGTGCTCCGATTAGGATAACGGCAAACAAAAATAATAAAGTTCTTTTCATTTAAAGCCTCCGTATTGTTGACTAACGCCCATATTTAATAACATCTCTTGCGTTTTGTCAATAAAAAATAAGCGGTTTTTTTACAAAAATTTCACAAATCCTTGTTTGAATATTTTCCGTTAAATGCTAAAATAATTTTGCGCAATAGCGGCAATAAATATGTTGACAAAAAGACTTCCCGGGTGTATACTTGTTTTATAGATTTTTTACAGGATAGAATAATGGTATTTTTTGAGCGCAGACTTTCAAGCGGTTTTTTTACCGGAATGTTAAGCTGTTTTATAACATTTACCGTTGTTTTAAATGTTATTTTTTCGGCCGTTACGGTAAATGACGCAATTAAACTTAATCAGGTTTCCGTAATACAAAAAGATATTTTTGCTACGGTTTTTTTTATATCTGACGCAGTAGGGAAAATAGGATTGGATATAGTAGGAAAGGTAATCTCTCAAAAGGACGCCGGACAAAACGACGCTTCCGGGGCTGAACAAACCGGCAAGAAACATGCAAACGACGGTATTGTGCAGCCGCATTTTGACCGAGACTTTAAATTTTTAAAATCTCAAATTTTTATAGGCATTTTAAATGACGCCGTGCCGGCTGTTAATTTAAAAGTTGTTGATAAACACCGAACGTGCGCGTTTTTTATTTTTTATTTTATGCTTATGCTGTTGTTTTTTACTTCGGTAAAAAATGCGTATGATTTTATTAATAATAAAATTACGAGAATATATTTATTGTTAAAACCCGCTGAATATTAAGCGGGTTTTTTCTTTGGGAGTTGAAATGGAACGAACATTCAATAAACTGAATAAAAGTATCATGATAAAATTTACGGCCGTATTTACCGTGATGTGTTTCATATTTACGGGCGTATTTGCGGATATCTCCCAGGCTGCGGTCATTTACGGTAATGAAAAACAGTCAATAGAAAATTCCAGGGCTTTTTTAACTCTGCCTTCAATCGGTCTTGTTACAAAAGCTGTTGATTTCGGCAGCAGCGAGATTATAATAAACATTCAGGATTTGCACAGCCATCCGCAAACTCAGAGAAATATCGCAAAAATAATAAGTTATTTGGACGGCAAATATAAATTGAGCGAGCTGTTTTTGGAAGGAGCATACGGGACTGTTGATACAAAATGGCTCAGCCGCCTGGAAGAGAACGAGTTAGGCAGGCAGATGATAGAAGATTTGGTTGAATCAGGACAGCTTGGAGGCGTTGAATATTATTCGGCAATAAATAACAAAGACTGCATTATAAAAGGCATAGAAGATAAAAATATTTATGAAGAAAACATAAAACTGCTTAATGAAATAATAGATTTGCAGCCGGAAATAAACGAAATATGCACGCGAATGCAGAATGAAATAGAACCCGTAAGAAAAGCTTACTTTAACAGAGATACTGACAGATTAAATAAATTGGTGAAAAGATATAAATCCAATAAAATAAGCGCAAATAAATATTACGATAAATTATCAAAACTAGCCGAAAAAGGAGGCGTCAATTTAAACGAATTTGAAAATGTAAAAACTTATATGAACCTTTTGGCGCAATCTAAAAATTTAAATCTTGATAAAGTGTCAAAACAGTTTAAAACTTTTGTAAACGTATTAAAATCAAATATAGAATACGGAAAATATTCCGAATTGGCCCAAACAAGCAATAATTTTCAGGATATAGAGAATATAGTTTCGGAATTGAAAAATATAGCGGATAAGAATAAAATTTTTGAAAACGGCAAATTTGCGCAGCTTAAAGATTTTTTTACATATCTTGAATTTAATAAAAACGTAAATTTAATCGTATTTGTTGAGGAAGAGAAACAGCTTTTAAACAGATTGTATGCGCAATTAAGCAAAAATAAATATGAACGCGAAGTTACCTTTTTATATGAATTTATTCCTGTTATAAAAGAATATTTTGGAGCGAATATAACGGCAGACGATTATTTGCGGTTCAGTGAAGATTTTAAAAAGTTCAGAATTATATGGAATTCTTATTTCCCTGAGAATACAAGCAGACAGTTGGATAAATATGAACGGCTTCTTGCAAAATACCATTACAATAATATAGAAAGAGACAGAGTATTCGCCGATAAAATACTGCCGTATGAAAATAACGCCGCAAATATTAACGCGGCTTACGGGCAGGAAGCAATTATAAAATTACGCGATGAGATTAACGGTAAGAAAATAAAGGTTATAGTAACAGGCGGATTCCACAGCCGCGGATTGGAAGAAATAGCGAAAGAAAGACAAATATCTTATATACAGATAACTCCGAAAATAACAAAAGACATAAGCCGCGCAGGCGAGATTCATTGGAATACCATAAGAGGATACAGACAGGTTCTTGACAATACGATTAACGCAAAGCCTCTTACGGAAACATGGACAAGCGTTTTATTTCCGGAAATACTGTTCAGAGCGTTGGCGGCCGTCAATGAACTGCCTGATTTCTTAAAATTGAATCCCGAAAAACAAAAACAGTTGATACGGGAAGTTGTTGACGAGGCTTTAAAATCACGAAATTATAACGACAAAGTTTCCGTAGATTGGAGAATTGAAGAATTTGAAAAAGATAAAGCAAAAATAACAGCTGTATATACCGATGCTTCTGACACTGAGATTAAAACATATAACGAAGAATATAATTTTGACGGAAAATCTCTGTTGCCGCGTTTTCGTAATATTGAAAAAAAAGAAATCCGGGAAACATCGCCCAATGGGCAATCCGTACAGTCAATATTTAATAATATATTTAAAAATATAAAAACATTTTGGTATGGACTGTATACAACGGTAATCGCGCCGGTATGGGAAGAATTTGTTTTCAGATTTATTCCTTTTGCGATAACCGGCAGCCTTGCCGCAATTTTGCCTGTTCCCGCAGCCGCATTTGCCGTTACCGCAGTTGCGAGTCTTGCGGCGTTTCCTTTTGTCCACGTTATTGCCGATAAATTATTTTTAAAGTCCGGTTCTAAAACAAGAAATTTTAAAGATTTTATTCTGCCTTCGCTTGTTTTTACGGCTATATACGTTACGGCATCGGCGCTTTTTCCGGCGGTTCCTCTTGCAGGTTTTGCAGCATCTTTTTTAGCTCATGCCGTTTATAATTCTGCGATTCTTATTTCAAGAAATTTTATTAATTTGCGAAAAATTCCGTCGGCAGTATTAAAAACGGCCAAATTGGAAATATCAAGCGTTTTTGACAAACTTTTTATTACCCAAGAAATAAATGTCAATGAAAAAATAGGAAATCTTATAGATAATCTGGATTCTATAATCAAAAATCAGGATTATGCGATGAGAAATTATGGTCCAAAGATGGAAGGTTCCGAACTAAGCATGACGGAGCAGATTAAAAAGATGAGAGCTGATTTGTCAAATGCTTATGAACTTTCGGATGCCGAAAAATATGATTTGTATTCCAAACAAATGAATTATCTCTATGACATAATGGTTGCATGTGCGGAAAAAGGGAACGGAGAGGAATTCAGCGGTCCGATGCTTTTGGCGAAATCAGTAATGAATATATTTTATATGGATTCTCTATATGTCAAAGACGAGAGCGGAAACCTTCTGTTTGATAAAATAATAGATTATGCCTTAATACAAAAAAAGATGTTTATAGTTTCCGATAGTATAAGACTGCTTAATTTGACAGACAGTTTATATGCAGGACATCCTGAAAGAGCGGCATTTGTTTTGAGAGAAGCATACAAAGCAGGTTTTTTCAGAAATGACCTTCCGACCTTAAGAAGCATTACGGGCTTTGAGCTTGCAAAATTCTTTTATACTGCCATTTCGCAAGACGGTATGGGAATTATTATAACAGAGAAAGACGAACCTGTTTTGACTGAGAATGAAACAGATTATTTTGTCAAAAACGGGAATGCTTCTGATTTTAATTTTTCTTTAAACGACGTAATTTCAAGATTGCAGTACATTCAAACAACATCTTTTTATAAACAAAATGAAAATATTAAAGGTCTTGTAGAAAAAACCGTGGCGGTTTTAAAAAACGCCTCAAAACTCCCGGCTGAAGAAAAATACAAAATTATTGACGAGCAGGTTAACTATCTTATAAATGAATTTATGAAACATGACGCAGACGTAAATATATTTAATGCTTTGATTCCGGTTATTTTGTTAGTAAAAAATACATCTAAAGATGAATCTCTCGCCCTGACAGTCTTTAATTACATATTTGAAATCTGCCTTGCGGATAAAAAAGAATCATACAGTTCTAGTTCTCTTGTTTCAATCAACAAAACAGATTTTCTTCTGAAAATATCGTCGCGTATTTTTTTAATAAATCGCGAATTAGGATTATCTTTGCTGAAACAAATGCAGGAAAAACGTTTAATAAATATAAAACTTTTCAGCGATGAGATGAGAAGGGATAAGGCTTATTCAAGAATACCGTACGGTTGGTCGGATGTAATAAAAACTTATGCGGGACTTGAGTTGTTTTATGATGCTATAGGAATCCCCTATGAGGAAATAAACGAAAAAATATCTATATACGACAGAGTTTTTTATAAGTCTGATTATTTGAGAATGTTACAAAATATGCTTCCGGACACCGTGACCGAAAAAATAAAAAGTTTTTCAGCTCCGGCAACTTATTTCAGAACAAAAAAACATGAAATACAAGCTCCCGTCCGCGATGTTCAGTCCGAAAATAAATTTGAAATTTTTAATGCTATTCTTGAAAACAACATCCTTGCATTATCAGAACTTAACAGGGGAAATGAAGATTCTCTTTTGGATTCAATTTTATTTTTGCAGAGAATGATAGACGGCTTGAAAAAATTTGATACTCAATATAATAAATACGGCGAAGATTCACAGAAATCTCTTGATAAAATAAAGGAACGAATGAAGAGAGGACTTGCTTCTGAAAATGTAACGTTGCAGAACAAACTTAAATTATGGACTGCCGGTAAAATTGAAGAAATAGATACTGTGCATACTCTTATTAATGCGGTACATCAGACTTCAATATCTGTTTTTATGAGTCTTATAGACGATGAAATAAAAAAAGACAGTGCAAAGGAAGTTATTGTAAATCCTGCTACAAATTATCTTAAAGTATATGATTTTTCTAAAAAAGAAATGCGTACGGAAGTAAAGGATTTTCTGGCAAAGCTCGCAGAGTCAAAACAAAGCGGGATTCTTTATATAAGTGACGGAAAAATACTATACAATAAAAAGCTCGGAGCGCACAGTGTTTCAATATTTGTGGATTTTGACAATACTGAAGACAGCATAGTTTGCGCATTTTATGATTCCGGCAGAAGCGACGGCAACGCTATGAGAACAACGATGCTTTCATTAGCATTTGCGACAGCTGGTTTTGACATAACCAGTTTTGACAATAGAGTTTCCGATTATAATGAATCATTGCTCGGATTATGTGAATTTAAAGCAGTTTGGGCAAGCGGGAATTCAGAATCGCTGAGAAAGGGAGAATTCTACGCCGAATATTTTAAAAGAGCATTTTCTATAGTAGAAGACACGAAAGATTTGGATTTTCGTCTGCAGGGTCTTGAATATGATAATGACAAGAATTTTTACCATCAATTTGCTATTCCGCAGTTGACGCTTGAAGATTTCAGAGTATTAAAAAACAGCCGCCGGATTCCCGAAAGCGTAATCAGAGATTATGAAAAACAGAAACAAACAATGCAAACGGGGCTGGATTTAAATGATTCTTATTATGAAGAAGATAAGACCGGAAAAGATATATTCAATGCCGTATACGATTATTTCGGTCTTAAAGGAATCGACAGAAATATTGAAAATGTTGAAAGAATGTATGTGGAAGGAAAAATAATAAAAAATCCTGAGACGGGTTTTCTGGAGATTAATGCAAAATACAGACCGACCTCCAAAATAGTTGACATAATAAACGGAAATGAATGGGAGAGAGATGAGTCTTTCAAACAGGCGCAGCTTCTAAATCTTTTGGATTATTCAAAAATCAATTTTAGAACGGAAGGTTATATAGGCGGTATGATAGCCAAATCCGGAGTGATAAAATTGTACGAAGGCTGGCTTTCCGTAAAAGCAGTTGTTGACGCTGAAAGAGAGAGAATGCAGTGCGCATTTGTGGAATATGTAGATGTATACGGAAACAGAACAGAGTTAAACTACGATGAACTTCTTCAAATTCTTCAGGAAAACGGATACGAAGTTGAAAGACAGGCCGAAAGGAGCGGTTCCGAAAAAAAGAAAACGATAAACACTCTTCATGAACAGCCTCCGTTTATGAAAGAAACTCCTACGGCTAAAGCGATTGGGCTATCTGTCGGAACGGGCGGAAGCGTAATCGGAAAAGTTGAATATGATGAAAATAATCTTAAACATGACAGTATATGGATAGCGCAGCAGATTATGAAAGAAAGCGTTGAAAAAATGGATATCCCTGCCGGATTCTGTATTACAAGCGGCGGAATTTACAGCCATGCCAGCATTGTTGCCAGAGAAAAAAATAAACCTGCTGTTTTATTGCAGAGTAAATGGTCTGACAATGAAATAGAGTTAAGATACTACACCTATAAGGGAGATGTAGTCAACGAAGGCGGATTTTTCATAAGGGAAACAGTAGAACATACCGTAAGAATAAAAGCGGGAGACGTTGTTCTGATAAATCCGGAAACAGGAGAAATGCTTTTATTTAATGAAATAAATAAAAGCCGGCTTGATGCATTGCAGAAGATGATAGATGCTTCCGACGTGCAGGGAGTAAAAAATTATTTAAAAGCCAACGAATCAGACCCTAACATAGGAAAGCTTGTAGAATATGTTTATTATCAGTCTGCGGGAACCCAGAAATTGAAAGAAATTCTCCGTATGCTTGTCGCATGGGAATATGACGATAAAATAGGAGAAAAGATAGACGAATTAAATATTGTGTATGTGCTCAATAAAGTTAAAGAGATACAGAATATGTTTGACAACGCCGGAAATACGGAAGATATTAAAGAAGCGTATGTGCTGATTAAATCGACCGAAAAACAAATCAATAGTATAGTTTTAAGAAAAGCGAATCCGGCAGTTAAAGAGCTGAAAGTCAAAATTGCCGGCAAAAAGAGAGAAATACTTGCCGAATACGTCCGGTATATAGAAGGGTTCAAAAACACGGCGGATAAACTGCTTAAAAAAAGCGGCTTGACCGGCAGAGATATGGATATTGCCGTTAAACTTGTTGAAATGGCAAAGTATTGGAAATATTTTTACGGATACAAAGGAATAAAAGAATTAACGGATGCTCTTGACGAAAAAATACGCAATAATTTTTCCGCCGTATCGGAGAATTTGGAACTTAGTGAAGAAATAAAGAGTTTTGATGAAATAGGATCTGACGATAAATTTAAGTTCGGTTCAAAAACAACTGAACTTGCCAAGATAAACAATTCAGGAAGGAATTTCGGAATACTTGCCGGTCTTGGAATAAGCAGCGGTGTTTTGGATATATTTTTTAAAGATGCCGGCAGATTGGACGAATTTAAAACTCTGATGTCCGAGTTAAGCGGCATAATAAAAACTAAAGACATGTCAAAATTTGAAAGAGCCGCAGAAATAGCCGGCATCATTTCTCAAATGATAAAAGATTCGCACAGCCCAAAATTAAAAGGATATATTGATAATCTCGGTAAACTGAAATACGGAAAAAGATATGCTGTCAGGTCTTCGGGGATAGGAGAAGACGGAGCAAACTATTCGTTTGCCGGAATGGCTAAGACTAAATTAAACCGCGACAAAGAAAATATATACGCCGATATTAAAGAGGTATGGGAATCATTTTTTGAACAGGAAACAATTAAATATATGCTCAAAAGCGGACAATTTGTGAAGCCTGCGGTTCTTGTTCAGGAATTTGTTGAAAATATTAAAAGCGCCGGAGTAATATTCAGTTCTGACGCCAACGGCGATTTCAATATGGAAATAGTGCGCGGAGTAGGCGAGGGACTTGCAAGCGGAAAAATAGATCCTGACAGAATTAAGGTATTTCACAGAGACGGCAGAATAGAATACAGAAGGGCGTTGCAGAATAAGAAGAAAATAATAGCTCTGCCTCACGGCGGCATTCAGATTGAAAAACTTGAAAATAAAGAAAAAATTAACAGAATAACGGATGAAAGCAATATAAGGAAAATGGTTGATATTGTATATGCTTTGAGACAGGAAGTCGGTTATCCGATTGACGTTGAATTTGCAATTGATTCAAAAGACAATATATTTATACTTCAGAGAAGGGCTGATACGGCTTTTAACGGTAAAATAAACGAATCCGAAGCAAAACGTGAGCTTGAAGAAGCTGTTTTAACGGTTCAGTCAGTTGCTGATTCATTTTTAAGAAAGATAAAAATCAAAAGTGATAAACTTTACAGAAATATAACGGTTTTTGCCGTACCTGCGATTGAGGAGCTGATATTCAGATTTATTCCTTTCTTTGCTTTGGGTATTATAGCGGCAAATCCTTTGTCCGCAGTTCCGATTGCAATAACCGCTGCGGTGTCAGTATTTGCGTTTTCATACGCACACACGCTTGCAGATAAAATCACGGCTAAAAAATCACCGCAGACTCAAATAAGAGACTGGAAAAGCTTTGTTGTCCCTTCCGTTTTGTTTACGGGATTTTATGTTTTAGTATATGTTTGTTTATCTTCAATACTTCCGTTTTTTTGGATTAATTTTGCCGCTTTGATTGTCGCTACGGTGACGCACGCCGTATACAATAAATTTGCTCTTGAGGGCAAAATAAAAAAACCTGCCGCCGAAATTTTAAAAGACGGCGAACAAGAAAGAACTCGCGCCGTTGAAAAGATAAAACGCCTTAAAAAAGATATTCTTGAAAATAATTCAAAAACTATATGCTTTGTATGCAGCGGAAATACGGACCGCAGTCCCGTTGCGGAAATGTTGTTCAAATCATTGATGATAAAAAACGGTAAAACTAATATAAAAGCCATATCGGCCGGAACATACACGGACTCGTCTCATTTGGGTGCGTCTTTAAAACCGGAATATGTCGCCGAATTAGAAAAATACGGAGTTCCGGATGATATTATAAAAAGTTTCAGGTCTTCCAATCTTACCCTTGAACATTTAAAATCGGATTATTTCATAGCTGCCGGAAAAAGACATAAGACCGCATTGATAAAAATGGGAGTTTCTGAAGAAAAAATTATAACATTTGAGGAACTTGCTCCAAGCCTTGTTTCCGAGGAATTGCCCGATCCATACGCCGGTTACGAACTTAAAATTAAGGTTACGGCTTTAATTAACCGCATTTTTGAAGATAATTTTTCTCCTGATTCTTTATTGAAAGAACCGGAAGATTTTCCTGATTTTGATACGGCGATGATTCTTGATTTGATAAATTATTTAAAAAATATAAAGGTATACAGATTTCAAAATGATATTTCCGAAATTATTGACATTTTATCAAAAATTACGCCTGAAACTCCGGCGCAAGAAAAGAATAATATTATTTTTGACCAATTAATAAAGTTGCAATCGATATTTGGCGGTCCGAAAGATTCTTATTTTGTACAGTTTGTGCCTTTGGCGACCGTTGTAAAAAATCCGCAAACCGGAAGATTATTGCTGTCCGAATTTGCCGATATGTTGAAAATTGAAAAAGAAAAAATAAGCGCAAGCGCTCCGTTATATTCGGATATGTGGGCAAATAGCCAGTATTCAAGTTTGAGATCTGCCGCGATAAAGATATTTGAAGTTGCATATTCAACAGACAAAAAAAATGCGCTTGAAATAACAAAAATATTATATGAACTTGATTTTATAGATAACGATGAAATACCGTGGGGGCTCAGAGATATTATAAAAGAATATAATGATTTGAGAAATTATTATTTATCATTTGCAAAACCCGGTGCTGATCAGGATATGCTGAAAGGACTTCTGAAAACAATTGAGATGTTAAAAGATATCAAACTGCAGGATGAAGAATTAAATAATAAAAAAGAATCGGCAATTAGAAATTTAAATTCATTGTACGACGTTATAAATCCTTCAACCGCCCAGATAGCCGACAGTCAGATACAGGAATTAATCGCTTTAACGGACAAACTTGCCGAATCCGGAGAAACAGATAAAGCGGCAGAAATTATCAAAGCCGTTATGCCGGTTTGCGAACAAATAGTTTTAAAAACAAAAATGGTTAACGAAAAAACTCTCAGAGAATTATCCTTGTTGTCCAATAAATTGTATTCTAAAAATATGACAGACGCTTTTAATACTGTTATGTCATATTTATTATTTGTCGCAAAAGCGTCGAATTTTAAAGACGGCGCAAGAACAAATGACAGAGTTTGCGAATATATATGCAAGATGGCTGTTATGATGCATAATTCCGTAAAAAAATATGATAAAAACAGCCAAGAATATATAAAAACAGAAAATGAGATATTAAATATTTTCAGAAAACTTGCCGAAAATGTTCCGGATAATATTGGAGTTTACAGATATTTGTTTGATGAACTCGGGTTTAATGAACAGACTTTTGCTGTGTTTATAGAAGCATTAAATAAATCGGGTAAATTAGCTGTTCCTTATCTTCCGAACGACGATAAAATCGTTTATTCAGAAAAAATGACGGAATTAATACTTAAATCTATAAATAACCTTATATTTGAAAAATTATGTTTGAGACTTTATTTATCGGGTGTTAACGGCGAGAAAATAGCTTTGGCTTTAATAAAAAACTTATTTGAAATTGCCGAAAATCCTGATGCCGATATTGAAACGCGTAAAACTGCCGCGATTACATTGGGCCGTACCGCCTCATTATCGTATCAGGAATTTAACGACGATAAAGTTTTAAATATAGCAAAAATCAACAAGATATACGCCGATTTAAATATTGATGCTTTATTACAGGAATCAACCGTATACTTTGAAAATATTTACGGACGAACGGGATACGGCGAATCGTATGCGGAAAATTTTGATTTTACTCCGCTGGTATCCAGACTTCCGAAATCTCTCATTGCAAAAGAGAAACTCAAATCCAAATCTCCTGTTTTCATGGAAAACAGAGGCCGTGTAAATAAAAAAAATAAAGAAGTTGCGGCAATGACCGAAGATTTTGACAGTTTGCAGGACATTCTCAAATATAACGTAATCGTGCTTGAAAGGATGAAAAAATTAAATGACCGTTCTGCAAGAAAAGATTTTGATAAAACCGTTGAAATTGTAGCCAGAATGATACAGATATTGAAAAAAATTAATTCAGAACACGGCGCTGCCGCCGAAGCGGCTCTTGAAAAAATACTGAGTTCAATTCCTAACGGGGATATTGACCCGGGTACGATAAAAAAACAGGCTGCTCTTTCCAAATGGAATGAAGATTCTATATCCTCTATTGAAGAGATTCACACTTTGATAAACGCCATACATCAAACGAGCATTCTTGATTTTAAACAAAAAGTTAAAAGTATAAGCGGTATGGATAAAGGAGATATTCGCACGTCAAGATTTATACGCGATAATACTTCAATTTTAGCGTATGATTTGTCCGATTCCGGAAAAATGAACAGAGATATACAAAGTTTTCTTACAAGACTGGCATCAGACAGGGTAAGCATTGACGATTTTGTTTTTAGAGACGACATTCTTGTATGGACGACAAGATTATTTGCTCACAGCGTTGATATTTTTATAAATTTCGGAGAAAAAGACAGAGGGATTTCTATTTATTACAATGAAAACGGAAGAAAATCCGGGTATGCGGAGAGAGTACGTTATTTCAGCCAAGTTTTGACAAGGCTCGGATTTGATGTCGTTTCCGATACGGAAGAAGATTTTTCAGATAAAAAACCCGGAACATGCGGACTGAAGGCCGTATTGAATAAAGATTTCGGATTAAATGAGGAAACAGATATCGCGGAAATAGCTGCCAGAGCGGTTTTATTGTATAAACATTCGACTAATCTTGATATGGAACTTGAAGAATTGGCCGACAGATATTCGGAAGGTTCTTATCTGGAAACATTGGCTAAACTTGTAGATAAATTTATGGCGGGAGAAATATGGTACGGATACTCTTATGTGTCCAACGGAAGAACGGCATTCAGAGACAATACAATGACGGAAAGATTTCCTAAACCGAGTTTTTCGGCGGCAAAACAAATATTTGACGAAGTTTTTGAGTATCTCGGTATTGAAAAAGCATACGACGGATCAAGAAGATATTATGAATTTGACCAAAGTTTCATTGATAAATATTTTAATAAACCAATAGAACAGGCTTATGGTGAAGGGCGTATCGCTTTTGATGAAAACGGATATCTTGTAAAGAATGTTAATTATGATATTATAGAACAGCTTGTTGATGCCATTTTAGAAGATGAATACGATGCTTTAAAACAGAGCAGAATTATAAATCTGATAAGCAGATCAAAATTCAGTTTCAAAACAATAGGTTTTATAGGCAATCTGATGTTTGTTACCGGCAACTTTAAATTATCTAACGGAGAAACTTTATCCGTCAGAGGGCTGATGAATCCTTACACCAGAAGATTAAAATACGCCCAGACTGAAATTATATCAGCAGCCGGACGCGAGAAACTTACGGAAAGTAAACTTACTGCGGTGCTGAACGCAGAGGGATATAAAATTTCTCCGAAACAGGAATTGATAGGGACAAAAGAAAGAGAAAGAATAAAAAGCTTCCTGTCTGCCCAGATTCAAAATACCGACAGTTCCGAAGTTTTGTGTACGGGAACCTCAGACGGTAAGGGAATATACGTTGCGGGTAATATTACGCTTAGCAGAACGAATGTCGGGCCTGATAATATTTTACTTGTTCCTTTTACAACTCCGGATGACTTAAAAGCGATAGAATCTGTAAAAGCGGTTATAACGACCGGCGGCGGCACTCTTAGCCACGCTGCGATAACAACCAGAGAATTAAAAAAACCTTCGGTTGTGCTTAACGGCGCTTCATGGAATGACGGAAGCGTTGAGGTAAAGTACTACACTTATGAAGAAGCGGCGGAAGAAATAAAAGGATTTAATGTCAGAAAAGTAAAAGAAAATACGGTTATGCTTAAGGAAGGAACAAAAGTTCTTGTCAACGGAGAAACGGGCCGGATTCTTTTGTTTAACGACATTGCCCCGCGTCTTCTTGACCAATTGCAGAGGTATATAGAAACGAAGGATATCAAAGCAATAAAAACATTCTTCGGTGAAAATAAAGATAACGAAAACATAAGAAAACTTGTTGAATATATTTATTTCCAGACAATAGGCGATAAAGAACTTGAAGAAATAATGTTTGTTTTATTTGACAGTTCATTGCCGGAAGCCGTAAGGCAAAAAGTAAAAGAACTTAATGTCGTTTACGTCAAAAACAAAGTAAGAAATATATCCGAATCTCTTAAAAATTTGGAGAATATAGACAATATAAATATAAGTTACGGGATTATAACGGGATTAAACGATAAACTTAATTACATAAAAACTATTGAAAACAGAGAAGATATAAATGCTTTAAAAAAAGATGTCGCATCGGCTCAGGAAAAAATAAAAGACGGTCTTCTGGAATATGTTACCGATATTATAGAAACCGGTAAAACTCTTGCTTCAAAAAAGAAATTGAATGCTTCGGATATAGAAAATATTGTCAAACTGCTTCATCAGATATCCGTATACCGTTACTTTATTCCCGAAAGCGAAAAGAGAGAAGACTTGGCGGAAAAAAGAAGCGAAATTAAGAATCTTGTTTTGGTTTTGGAAAACATAGTAACGGAGTATCAGTCCAATAAGAAAATAAGCATAGATTCCGAAATATGCGGTTTTAGCGAAATATCGGCCGGAGACGCTTACAGATTCGGTTCCAAAACTACGGAACTTGCCTTGATTTACAGGCTTTTGTCAAAAATAAAAGGAGTAAAAGTTCCGGCGGGAGTAGGTATAAGTGCCAATGTTCTTTATATGTTTTTCAGCGAGACCGGACAAAATGAAGAATACAGACAATTAACCGCGGATTTTGAACTTGCCGTAAAAACAAAAAATGAGACGGCTGCAAAACAGGTTGCAAAAAAAATACAAAAACTTATAGATGGTTCAAAAGATAAAAAACAGACTTTTATGCAAAAAGTAATAGAAGGTAAAATGAAATCGGCTTTACGGCAAGGGGCAAGATATTCGGTCAGGTCTTCCGGAGTCGGCGAAGACAGTGAAAATAAAGCTTTTGCCGGAATGGGAGAAACAAAATTAAACGTCTCCTACGCGGATGTCTTTGAAAATATTCAGGAATGCTGGAAATCTTTTTATTCCGACAGATGTATTGAATATATGATAAAAACCGGACAGATTGTTAAACCTGCGGTTTTAATACAGGAAATGATAAACGTGGATAAAGCCGGAGTTATATTCAGCAGAAATAAATACGGCAATACTATTATTGAAGGAGTCTATGGTCTCGGAGAAGGAATAGTATCGGGCATAATTACTCCGGATACGGTTGAAGTTGAAACTACAAGCGGAGAGATTATTGAATATTCGGTTGCAGACAAATATTCAAAAATAGTGGCTACGGCCAACGGAACAAGCCAGGAAGTCGTAACGGAAGGTGCAAAAGACAGAGTTTTATCGGCAGAAACTGTAAAAACATTAATGGATATAGTAAATGTTCTTGAAAAGGATGCGGGCTATCCGGTAGATATAGAATACGGAATAAAAGATGGTGAAATTTATATATTGCAGAGAAGACCGATTACTACGCTTGAAGACGCTGTACAGGCAAAACCGGATATAACTCCGGCTATTGAAGAAAAGGAAGTCAAGCAAATGGCGGCGATATCATTTGAAGATATGCCGGCAGGAAGCGAAATCTTATTTAATATGGCAAATCCTCTTCAGCAAGACGAAGCCATACATGTTTATCTCAAAAAAACAGACGGTAATATTTCAGTTTTCTGCATAGATTCAAAATATGACGGCAAGATAGATTCCGCCGTTATTCTTTCAATGATAATTGACAGAATAAATACCGATTCGGTTGTCAGAGATAAATTCAACGGATATTTGTCCGTAACCGCAAAAATAGGCGAAATGGAAATGGGAATACTTCCGTTCCCTTATATTGATGACGAAGAACGTATAATTCCCGCAGGCGGCGATATTGATATTAAACATATCAAAACAATGTTAATGTCGGCATAAGACTGTTATATTTTTAAAATAGTGTTTTTATTTGTATAATAAAAGCACTATTTTATTTTTAAGAGGCAAATATGAAACTTGGCATAGTCGGGCTTCCTAATGTTGGTAAATCAACGTTATTTAACGCTATAACGAAAGCAGGCGCTGAATGCGCAAACTATCCGTTCTGCACGATAGAACCTAATGTGGGAGTGGTGGCAGTTCCCGATAAAAGGCTTGATTTTCTTGAGAATCTTTATAAATCAAAAAGGAAAGTTTATGCAACAGTTGATTTTGTTGATATAGCCGGTCTTGTAAAAGGAGCCTCAAAAGGCGAAGGACTCGGCAACCAATTTTTATCACATATAAGGGAAACGGCGGCCATAGTGCACGTGGTAAGATGTTTTGAAAACGGCGATATTGCGCATGTTGAAGGCAAAATTGACCCGTTGAGAGACATTGAAATAATAGAAACCGAATTGCTTCTTTCAGATCTTGAAACAATGACAAAAAAAATTGATAAACTGCAGAAAGATTCAAAATCTAAAGACAAAAAAATAATTGCGGAAAAAGAACTTGCCGAAAAAGTAAAAAAACATCTTGATGACGGCAAAGCTATAAGAACTCTTGAATTAAATGATGAAGAAACAGAAATGGTGAAAAACTTTTTTTTAATAACGGCAAAACCGGTAATATATGCATGCAATGTGGCGGAAAGCGATCTGCCTTCAATGAAAAATAAATTTACCGATATAGTAGAAAAAAGAGCCGCTGAAGAAGGCGCCCAGTCAATACCTATATGTGCAAAAATAGAGGCCGAACTTTCGGAACTGTCAGATTCCGACAGACAGACTTTTTTATCCGATCTCGGTTTAACCGAACCGGGACTTAACCGTTTAATAAAAGCAAGCTATAATCTTCTCGGTCTTATAACATATCTTACGGCAGGAGAAGATGAATGCAGGGCATGGACTATTAAAAAAGGTTTTTTAGCGCCTCAGGCGGCAGGCGTGATTCATACTGATTTTGAAAAAGGTTTTATAAGAGCCGAAGTTATGACGTTTGACGATATTTTTAAATTGGGCGGCGAAAAAGCCGTAAAAGAATCAGGGCATCTGCGAAGCGAAGGCAGAGATTATGAAGTCAAAGACGGCGATATTATAGAATTTAAATTTAATGTTTCAAAATAGGTGAAAATGAAAGGTTCCGTTATCACAATAGGCACTTTTGACGGCGTGCATTTAGGGCATAAAGCTATTTTGGATAAAGTTGTAAAAACAGCTAAAGCATATAACTTGCAGAGTATAGTTATTACAATGGAAAAACCCGTTAAGAAAGTTGACGGGCTGTTGACTTTGCCGAACGAAAAAATTGAAATTATATCATCGTTCGGGATTGATAAAATAGTGGTTTTTCCGGTCAATAAAACGGTTTTAAACACTACGGCAGCAGATTTTTTCAAAAACATAATAGTAAAACAATTAAAAGCAAAATATCTTGTTGTCGGTTATAATTGCGCTTTCGGCAAAGACCGGGAAGGCGATATAGCGTGGCTTAAAGAAGCGGTAAAAAAATACGGCATTAAACTTAAAGTAGTAAGTCAGGTGAAAAACGGCGGATATATAGTATCTTCTTCAAAAATAAGAGATTTAATAAACAAAAACAAAATCAGTTTAGCCAATAAAACATCAGGCAGAATATTTGAAATAAACGGGGTTCACGTTTCCGGAAATAAAATCGGAAGAACAATAGGATTTCCTACAATAAACGTAAAAGTCTGTAAAGAAAAAATATTGCCGAAAGGGATTTTTACATGTTCTGTTTTTGACGCTTACGGCAAATGTTACCCGGCCGTTTTAAACATAGGTACCAGACCTACATTTAGAAAATTGAGCCATTCTTTGTCGGTTGAAGTTCATATTTTAAATTTTTCCGGCAAATGGAAAACAAAAAATATAAAAATTTTAGTTCATGAATTCATAAGAAACGAAAAAAAATTTGCAAATATTGAATCGCTGCAAAGAGCAATAAGAAAAGATATCGCTTTTGCTTCGGATAAAAAAGTCTGCAAATTGACTTAAAAAAAGTATAAATGATATAATACCAATTCCGTTTTTGCGGATATGGCGGAATTGGCAGACGCGTACGGCTTAGGACCGTATATCGAAAGATGTGGGGGTTCAAGTCCCTCTATCCGCATATTAAATATTGATTTTCGTTGTGAAAAAAAATAAAATTATACAAGTTTGGCGACGTAGCTCAGGGGTAGAGCAGAGGACTCATAAGCCTTTGGTCGGTGGTTCAATTCCACCCGTCGCCATTTTTTATTTTAAAAA
>Ga0302240_1000166_pt1 | contig 73366 bp, 71 predicted proteins | sample AAG_UR_His_MG_FD_193538 | JGI IMG/M metagenome (GOLD analysis project Ga0302240, IMG submission 193538) | Enriched activated sludge microbial communities from anaerobic digester in WTTP, New Holstein, Wisconsin, United States - AAG_UR_His | ecosystem: Engineered > Bioreactor > Anaerobic >... | reverse complement strand
GGGACCTGTATTTCCGGTATTACCAGTATCCCCCTTGTCGCCTTTATCTCCCTTAGGAATAGAAAAGTTCAACACAGCGTTAGTAGCCGTTCCAGAATTATTTACAGTAGCGCTACTCCCAGCTGCTCCTGTAGTAACTGTTCCTATATTTATAGTAGCGTTGGCCCCTGGTGCACCATTAATCCCATTTGTGCCGTCAGCGCCTCTAGGTATCACAAAGGATAATACCGCGGCAGAAGAATTCCCAATATTAGTCACCTGCGCTGAAGTTCCAGGAGCTCCCGTAGATACAGATCCTACAGTTATAGTCGCAGCAGGTCCCGGAGGACCGTCGTCTCCCTGATCCCCTTTCGGACCCTGCAAGGAGTTTAGTTGTTCAACTGTAAAATTTTCGAATGTAAACGCAGGTCCTCTAGGACCGACGTCTCCTTGTGGACCTTTAAGTCCTAACAGTTGTTCAGGAGTAAAGTCCGTATATCTGAATGGCTCACCCTTATCACCTTTAAGTCCTTGGTCACCCTTGTCACCTTTCGGGCCTTGAAGAGACAGCAGTTGAGTCGGTGTAAAATCAGTAAAAGTAAAAGAGTCTCCTTTTGGGCCAGCGGGTCCCTGCGGACCACGTAGTCCAGCCAGCTGCTCTGTAGTAAAGCTGGTATATGAGAAAGCTTCTCCGCGGTCACCTTTTGGCCCACGCTCACCCTGTGGACCCCTTGGACCGGTTAGACTTGCGGTCTTAATAGATGATCCGTCTCCATAGAATATAGTCAAAGTTCCGTCCATGTTATCCACGACAGAACGTATACCCTCGCCCTTTAATCCCATCGGACCGATTACACCTGGGTCACCTTTTGGACCGGCATCTCCGCGATCTCCTTTTGGGCCGGTAGCTCCAACAGGACCCGGAGGGCCCATTTCTCCTCTTTGTCCGCGCTCTCCTCCGACGGGGTACCATAACAATGGATTTATTGATGCTAGCCTATAATACTGGCCATTGGATAGCAGTGCCAGTTTGTTTAAATCATCCGGAAGCACCACTTTAGCGTACATCTGAGCTTCACTGCTAAATTCCCATGTATGTATAGGATGATTATCGTACAATCTCATCGTGTTATGTAGTGGCATATAATCTCCTTATTCTGGCTCGAATTCAGCTTTTACAGCGAAGTCTGATATTAGAGCTTTACCAGAGTTTCTTGCCGATAGGCACACTTCACATCTAACATACTCCCAATCGAGACCCACAGCATTCATGCTCGATAGATCAGTGGAATTGAATGTAATAGTGCTCCAGTCGCTGTCAAATGTTCCGAATATCTTTTCTACAATCAAAGTATTGGTGGCGTCATAAACCTTAAAGTTTATTTCGCTCTCACCAATCAGCTTAGCATAGAACTTAGCGTCTTTAAATACTAATTTTTTACCTACTGGAGTCTTCGGCATCCAGTGCTTAAATACAATACCGTAATAGTGGAACATATCCTCAGTAGATGACCATTCGAAGAAGGTCTTATCGACTATAGGATCGTAGTCGGTAGTCATAAGGCCCATAATATTGCTGTTACCAAGAGAGGTCAGCACTCCGTTAGGATACTCTGGGCACACTATAAAGGATGGCATGTCTTTCAGGTAGGCGCTAAGGGCTTCTATATCACCCTTCAAGCCATCTATATATGTATTTAGGCTGCTTATGCTGCTCTCGAGATTATTTATAGATGTCGTTACATCCGATTTAAATTGTATGTAGGAATCCTTCTCCTCAGTTATCCACTGAACAATATCTGAGTTTGTATTTACCCAAGAATTAAGTGTGGTCACTGAGCTTTCTACAGATGACACTCTGCCTTTCAGTGCAGCAATGTCAGTCTCTGTAACTGTTACTCTGGCTTCTAACTCTGTAAGCCTACTTGCCAGCTCAGAAGGTCTAATTAAGAAATCTATTTTGTGCTCTTTTATAGCAGCATCATCTGCGACTACTTCATCAGTAATAGTCAGGGGCTGTATTGAATATTTTCCATGTATCTTTTTCATGCTGCCCTCACTTTAGCTCTGCTTTATAAAATCAATTATGAGATAGTCGCCTGCCACTGGACCTGACTCTTCATAGAATTCAAACTCTCCTGTATCCGGAGACTCAGAATACTGTCGGCCTTTTATCTGTTTGATGCCATTAATATACACTTTCAAGGATCCAGGCGCAAAGTTGGGCGCTCCTACCACAGTGTATGTGTCTCCATCACCTATCTGAGAAGAAATATCGACGCCTTCAAACACGCCAGAGGTAGCTATGGCCCTGAGATCCACGAACACTACGTCTGCGTCTTCAAATTCCATATCTATGAACGCAAAAGATACAATCTGTGGATCTTCTACGTAGTGCACATCTTTGATCATGCGCTGGCCATTGATGTATACTTTTAAAGAGCCTTCAATGTATGACTCCGTATATGACGACAGACTTATGGACGCGTTGTTCTTTTGATCAGTAACATCTATGCCCTCTATGTAGGCTCCGCTACTAATAGATAGTCTTGGGTCGTCTCCACGACAAACTGAATCGGATGTGGTTCCAAATCGTAGGAATCTGGATTCTATGAGCGAATCACTGCCTAACCCTACATATCCGCCTGCTCTGTTTTTATTTATAAACTTTTCGCATCCAGGGGCGTCCCCTCTGAGCACTGAAAATTCGTCAGTGCCGATAGGTAGCATAGACAGGATAGCTTTACTATTAGAATCTAACCCCATATATCCATCCGGGGCATTCTTATTAGCTATCTTCTCCACCCCTGGGCCGTCTCCACGCATTACAGTGGTATCGGTATTTCCTACTGGAAGGTTGTTTATATCAGCCTTAGAATTGGATCCTAAACCCATATACCCATTGGCAGAATTCTTATTGGCTACTCTTTCTACGCTGGGATCGTTGCCTGCTAATACAGTACCCTCTGAAGTACCGGTTGGTATTACTTCTGGCAGGATCTTCCTGTTGCTATCCAGTCCTGCGTATCCGTTGGCGGAATCCTTGTTGGATATTTTTTCTACTCCGGGGCCATCGCCTCTCATCACACTGTCTTCAGTAGTTCCTATAGGCAGGTTGGAAGCGGAGGCCTTGGCATCTGCGTCTAGCCCTAGATACCCATCAGGAGTATTTTTATTCTGTTTGCGTTCAATGTCTGTATCGCTGGCAGACAGAACAGCGTCTCCCTCTGTGCCAATATTAAGTAGCGCAGTAGGAACCTTGTTATTACTGTCTAGTCCAGCATATCCTCCCGGCCGATTTTTATTTGAAATCTTTTCATGGCCGTTATGAGGCGAGTCTGCTTGCAAATGTGAATCTATTGCTGAATGCGGAAAAGTGCCCTTATTAGTTAGAGCGTTATGATCTGTTACTCCACCACCAGAGCCACCTACCACAGGACCTTGAGGTGTAGACACTATAGATCCAGCAGTATCAGCATCTGACTCCGGGTTGCTTATGGGTGTTACTTCAGCGTCATATCCAAGATTATACACCAAAATGTTCGCTGTAATTGGGGCGCTGCCATATTTTCTTCTAAGTCTTAAATATCCGGTAAGTCCGTCTGATTTGAAATCTAAGGCTATTCCGTTATCCGACCCTATAGTAGATTCTAAGGGCATTACCTCTAGCCAGGAGTTTCCAGTAAAGTTAAATCCCACTGAAAAAGAAAATTGATAAAACAGGCCGGCATTAGCATCTTTTACTACTATGAATAGTGCGTGAGAACCTTCTCCTGTAGTCGTAGACAGGAATTGAACTGCGCTGTTTATAGGCGTAGGCAGCGCTATAGTTCTAGATACAGTGCTTACTATATCTGAATTTATTAAAAATCTTCCTATCTGCTCAGCCATAGGAGGTCTCCTTACACGTTATTAAAATAGCTCGGTTGGATTCTCTGAGGAGTAAAGTATAAGTTTAGATAACTGTCCATAAATGCCATTTCCGGTCTTTGGATTAGCCAGGGATGTGGCATTTCCCAGAGTCCACACATCGTATATACTGTGAGTAGAAGAATGACTTCCGCTGGCATATCTTAAGGTGCCATCTGATACTGTCTTTAATGAAAATGTTGATCTTCCATCCAGCAATTCCCATATGAAGATAGAAAAAGATGTACTGGATGCCTGCGCACTTCCAGCTCCCATATCTAATATAAGTCTTGTTGCCCCGTAGTCAAATACTGCACGAAGCTCCATTTCGTTAGCTTTGAGAAGATACAAATTTATATCGCTCCCAATACTGAATACTCGGTGCCAGTTCATACTCACTGGCATATCCCTCAAATTCCACTCCATGCTTATTTTAACTCTGCCATTGTACAGTGGATTTATTGGAGCAGTTCTTAGGTTAGACAGATCCAATTTCATTCCAGTATGGGGTTCAAAGTTAAGATAGTACCCTAGAGCAGCAGCCCATCCTTTTGTTGGCAACCTGTCATGGTGTTCAGAAAACCATTTCGGCATCCTGACCATAGTATCCAGCCACTCATCTGTAGCAAACGAAGATGCCACGTATTCTGCCAGCATATCTGTTAGTGGGTATGGTCGTGCTTGAGGTAGCGTAGCAGACCCTGTTTCGTATATAGAATAGTCGTAATCATAAAAGGGGCCGTTGAAACGTTGCCCTGATAGGGACACTCGCTGCCCAGGAGCGGGCACCCCGTCTGTAAACTTTATAAGACTGCGCCCCATCTTCGAGTCAACTTCTTCGTAGTCTTCAGACAACACTTGCCCAACTCCGTCCACATCTACTTCTGTGGTGCCACTTATGAACTCTGTTGGAAACTCAAAAAGATCCCTCACTCCGTCCCCGGTATTTATTGAAGGCACATTGAAGAATGGCCGCTTACCAAGCAAGGTATACGATCTAGATATCTTTATCTGATCATAGGTATTAATATTCGCTGGAAGTATAACGTAGCCAACCGCCGTGTAATTGGGCGGTATTGTCGGAGGAATATAATCAGCTGTATCAGGCCCCTCTATAACTCTAAATGCTGGAGGGGATACTGCATCATCCATATCTCTTAGTGCTTCATTGTAGTATATGCATACAGCGTCTACCCTAGGATTTGATAAAGTTCTTCGCACTTTGACTGCCTTTGGAGTGCCTGCATGTTCTATTTTTATTCCGCTGGTTGTATACATAGTCCCAGGTCCTATGTTTAGATAGAAGGCATCCTGGCTGAGACTAATATCGAATCCTGCTTTAACTCCAGGGTCTATAATGTTTCTAAGATGAAATCGTACATCTTGTGGCGTCACATTATCTTTATTTATAGATGACACATAAAAACTGCGTGTAGCAGGCTCTATTTCTATTGGCGCGTACAGCAGGTCCATTATTATATCTGGCAGCTTTATAGCTATTTTAATCCTGTATTCGCCAACTGCCAGCGTGTTCATTTTCTTTGGAATAAATATAGTACCATTCATGAACACTTGAGAAGATACTTGAATTATATCCGCGATATCTACGAGTAGTGATACCTCGATAAGCTCCTGCAGTTCAACACTGAAGACGTGCGCATAGATAGTTGGAGGCGATCCAATGTCAGCCTTGTTACCATAATATGAAATTGAGAATGGATAGGCAACTGTTTCGCCTTGTATAAATTTCATCTTATTCCACCAATCTTATTTTGCCAATATATGTCTTCACAATAATATCAATACCATTTCCTGGTGCATCTGTAAATACTATAGAGGAATATTCTTCCCCATCCTCGCCAATCCACACCCCTATAGTAAAGTCTGTAAATTCATCCTGAGGTACACCTGCACAAACTACTTTGCATCCGAACTCAGACTCTATTTTAACTGGTAACTTAAACACTTTTTCTATGCCGTCCGGATACGATAGTGGTCGATAGCTCTTAAGAATTCGTTCACCTTTATGCGGCAATGTGTTGTACACAAATATGGATTCTTTTCCTATACATGGAGGAACTACCAGTATCCTAGCTAGAATTATTCCACCAGTAGGTCTGGTGAAAGAGGTCATTCTATACTTGGAAGCTGGAAGTATTCTCATATCATATAACTGCCCGGGCACTGCTGCAGCATTAAAGTCAGCAACAAGACTTGAATCCGCGGTTGAATCTTTATGGTATTCATGGTAACGTCTATACTTCTCTTCATAAGTTAGCTGCCTGTTGTATATGCGTGCTCTGTGCAGATTATAATGAAGTCGGTAGTGGTGGGTATCTCCTGACGCAAACCATCCAGAAAATCTTCCGTTACCGCCATTGAAGTTAAGATTACCCGCGTATTCTTGAGTGAACACTTGAGTCATCTTCTGTTCTTCACCGTTTATGTAAATTTTATTTCTGGTGTAGGTATCTGTGGCCCACATTTCAAATATATAATGAGCCCAATTTCCTACTAACCCTAAAGATTGCACTTTAGATTGGGGGATGCCAAAGCAATCGCCTTGTCCCATATTATATCCAAGCGCACCAGATGGGCACCATACGTCGTACGCTCCCCAACCTATAGGCATTCCACCAGAATACCGGCTTCCCAACTTCATAACCATTTCTATCGTGGCTATGTTAGTTAGACCCTGCACATTGAATTGAGCATAGTCATCAATACCATCGAAGTAAAGAGATCCTTTGTCATCTTCAGAGAATGCGGCCCCAAATACAGAAGCGTTATTTCCAGATAGTCTCTCTATAGGAATGTCGTGATTCTCTATTAAGGAAAAGTTCAGATCGTTTCCAACTGCAGTGACTATAAAGTCGTATGACTTAGTAACTTCAGGCGGGACTATCCTAAGTACCTCGTCCATCTTGCGTGTTATTTCCGCTGAGTACCCATTTTGGAAATTAAGCTTACCCGGATTGACAGATAGTGTCAATCCAGGTCCAGCAATTACCTCGCATCCCTGCATTATCCCTTGTGATTCGAACCATGGGGATACGTCGGCATCAGGTATCCTGTTACCGACTTTCAAGGTCATAATGTTCTCCGTCTATACCTTACCCAAAGATCCGTTCCTTTGAATCCATGCACAGTAGTGGCTGGAGGAACTGCTTCTGAGGTTAGATCACCCTCTGGTGTTGGGATTCCAGGCTGCAGAGTTATTTCAGCGCCATCAATGGTGTATCCTTTGTTATTAATACTGTTTCGTTTCAGCACTGAACCGTCTATTACAACCATCTCAGATCCCTCAAGAGGAATGTTCTTAAGGACGAACACCATTCGATGTCCGTCACACTGAGGGCTAAGATCTTCTTCTATCTCCCCGAAGGAATCGGTAGACATATCTTCAATCTTGATAACCTTTTCTTCGTCTGTTTCAGCTATGGCTAGAAGCAGCTCATTGCATAGCGGTTTATAAGTTGGACTGTATACAGACTTGAATACTGCTCTACCCGCTGAAGTACCTACTGCATAAATGTAAGCGAGCGGTTTGTCTTTAATAGTGAATTCAATGTGTTTACCCGGTCTGTGCAGTCCCTGAGCGTCAACGTGATCTACATATACTTCCGAGAATCTTACTGCGGTCTCGACTGTAACAGCTTCGCCCTGAACCGGACAATTTATAAATACCGACTCTTGCCTGTATTCTCCGTTTTCGTTCTTACCTGATATACGAACATACCCTGAGGTTGTGCAGTCTACTGGACGGACAGTTATACGAAGGATGGACGGATAATCAGGTTGTCTGTCTAAAGTAAGGTTGTATCCATTACCGAGATTATGAGAGTCTTCCACTCCAGGAGCGTCCACAGAGTCCATGATCAGACGCTGTTGTCCATTTATTGCAATAGGATCAAACAGATATTCCCTAGCCCTAAGTGTAGTAATTGCGAATGGGCTGGTGGTTTTATTCACGCGGCCACACAGAAGTCCTTCCCCCGGAGCTACTATTACGTTAAGCCAGTCGGAGGTGAGTTCCCATCCCCAGTATACAAAATTACCGAGAGCCAGGTACAGCGCCCTTGCCACCATATCCATAAGTTCTGTGGTGGTCATGGTTCTTGACCTGTTGAATATCATATCTTCAGATATGAAAGTTCTTCCTGGCATCATATGGATGTCGGCTAAAATTATATCTCCGTCCTGAAGCCAATTAGGTGGAGTTATCCCTCCTGCAAACACCTGTTGGTCAGGTGGTAGTGGGTTAGCTGGTGGAGGGGTGGGTATCCCTTGAATTATGTGGTAGGTGGCATTATTTGGTGTAAGCGTAGAGTTAACTGGCTTAGCATATCTATGTCTAAGAACTAGCAGGTCAATTCGTGGGAAGTTTGGATCTGGAGGGGAGAATGTAGCAACTTCTGGAAGGGGTAGTTCTTCTTCTATCTTTACGCCCTGATCAGTAAGTGCGTACCCTTCAGTTAAATTAACGCTAAACGAGTCGGGATCAGTAGGAACTACTTCCAACCCTTTATAGGCGCCTTCAGCCACTATCTTAGCAATGTGATTATTAAGCGCCTCCGTACTATTAGGAGATTTATATAAGTGAGTGATTTTCTGTGCCATAATAATTACACCGCCTTAAAATTGTATAGTCCATCTGCACACAAAGAACACTTGCTCGTCTTTCCACATTGGACGAGTAGTACGTCGGGCAAAGATACGCCCTGATCTAGTCTTCAGCGCAAATTCAGTAAGATTTCCATTAGATTCTTCTTCTGTAACGAGGGTGACAAAGGTGGTAGCGAGGGAATTTGGATGATCTTTTGAGCTTATCTGTTTTTGAAATAAGGGGGCATAAAGATCCATATCCGTGCCAAGAGGAGGGTTAGGGTCGGTGTTGCAATTTGGCTCTCCAAAGTATCCGCCAGTACCGGTACAGAAGTATTCTATTGGGTCTGCTTCTATTTCTCCTGCCATTATTTGATTTAGTATCAATCGGCCTTCATCTACTACAAGATTCTTATTTTTATCATTATGAAGAATCCTGGTCTTAGATTTGTTTATTAAAACTTGCGACCCAATTATAACAGGGTAGTCCCCAGTCATGAATATGAGCTGCATCTTTCCCGTAATAGGACTCTTCGGCTCACTGAAATTTAGTACATCAGGAATTACAATTGACATGTCAGTCTCCCATGTTTCATATTCATCTTAGAATACCCACCTTTTAACTTAGAGTCAAAGTTGCGATAATAATTACTTGTCAAGTGTAGTATGTTTATCCGCAAAGTTCAAGTCTTCAGGTATCTTTCTGGTCATATCCAGGTAAAATCCATCTGATAGCGGATCAGAATCCCACGGTACTCTATGGTAATCAAAGTCTACAACAGCAATATCATCAAATGTGTATCCAGTAACTATATCATCCTCGAAAATGTGTGGACTACCGAATACGGATATACATAAGTAATCCCGCTCTTTGTCAAAATCAAAGTAGCTGCCATCATCAAAATTTGGGTGTATAACTTCCATGTCAAAATGATGATGATCTAACGGAATGTCCTTAGGACAATAGTTCCAGTCTTTAAACCTAAATTCAGAATCATGCGTAACTGTGTCATCTTGCAACATTAAATCAAATTGAAACAGGAAATGAGTATATGCAGGTTTTATGGCGTGCAAGAAGGCAATTACTACTTCAAGGTCTGCCCTGCTGCAGAACCACGCAGAGCTGTCTATCTTTACCAGAAAGGTAAAGTATTGCAGGAATAGTGCTTCCAGACATCTATTTGAATCCATAGCGTCAAATATTCCGGAGTCGAAGAAAGTGGTGTCAAAGTAGGCCCCACCAATATTTAAGCAGGTTTCAAAATTATCGTAGTATCCGCCTACATATTCTCTCCACCATCCAGGATAGTTTATATAATCGTACACGCCTATAGCATTGGTGAGTGGCATGAATTTGGGAACAAATTCTCCAACTGCCACAGATACGGTGGATTCTCCCGTAAAGTCGTACTTAGACCCACTTATTTGTATAGACACTGTGGGCAGCTTTTTGTCTACTATGGCGTCCCCTACAGATATGTTAGCGGCGTCATCTGGAGATATTCTTATATAATTTTGGCCCACTTTAATGACGCCAGATTCTGCGTTCACATACGAGACTTCCTTACCTACTGTTAGCAGCTCATACTGTGATTTAGTTACAAATACGTCGTTATCCCCTATCGTGGCTATACTATCGACAGTAGATACTTTTTCTACTACACCATCTTCCGATACAAATGGTAGATCTCTAAGTATATTCAATCCTATCTCTATATTGGCTACGGCTGCTCCGTTCCAGTATGCGAACCATAGTCCCTGCACTTCTCTTAAATATTTATATGAATCTGGTTTATAGTATTTAAGCAATACTCCAAAGTTGTCATATATCATTTCCAAATCGCGTATAGCTAGATTTGACCACATTAATTCATATGGCTTGCGCTTAAAATGTATAGTTCTAGCTACTTCGTTAACTATGAAGTCACTATTAGGGAACATCTTAACAGTGTCAACTGTTATTCCTTTTGGGAACACGAGATAGTCGTCCCATTCCACAACCTCTTCTGGATAATACAAATTATCTCCGAGATATCTTTCTGTATTGTCAGGTAAAATTAATACGTTATCTGGAGACAGCATGGTGTTGTTTGGGAGCATTACTGTCTCTCTAGGAGACTCATTTAGCTGAGTTACGTTTTTTACTCCATATGGCAATCTGAATACGTACGGATAGTCTGGGTACATGTAGTTGCCGCCCAATGCCGTAACAACCTCTCGCTCAGCTTCAGTCAATACTATTTTTGTATTTAAGTTAAATACCCTATTATCATCGTAATACCCTATAGAAGTATCGTCGTTTAGTACGAACACTTCCCAATCAGATATCCATTTATAAGGAATAGTGTGGATACACTTTGATAAATTTAACTGGTATAGCTGGTAATACAGGTTATTAACGGTAAATACATAACCTCTCCACAGCTGATCCACTACTGGTGCGTCTTCAAAGAGCTTCCAGAAGTCTGCCAGGGAATCCCATATGTAGTCAACATTGTATTCTTTTGCCATATACGTATAATACCTTACGTCATTACCTATGTCAAACAATTGACATTTAGTCACATCAATGTTAATTATTTATAGAGGTAAACACATGCCAGATCAAATACAGATCCGAAAAAAAGATAAAGCCTGCGTGCTCGTACAGTCTAGAACTAGGCTATACACTAATTTTTATATAGGAGAGCACAAGGAGGAGTATGTAATAAAGGCGTGTAAAATGGGAATAAAGAGTTTATTCGAAAATATAAAATCATCGCTATCAGATGACGATTTTATAGAGGGTATACTGGCTGGAGCTAGTATAGCAATGCTAGGATTTTATCCAAATATAGATTCACATAGAAAAGTGGACATAAAACTATTGGGCAGCCACTATTTGAAATGGCTTAAATCAATATTCCACAATCCAGCAAGATACATGAAGCTAGCATACATAGTGGAGGACATTGATGGCTCTCTGGCTATAGATATGTTGACATCTGTCTCAGTGTCTCCAGATAGCTATAAGCTTATAATGGATGAGGATGTTAACGTATCTATAAGCAGAATAAACGCGCTGTATAATGTAATAGCTGCTGCAAAATACAGAATATTTAAAAAGTTACAGTCGCTACTAGCTACCAATCCTGGTCTATTAATTGACGATATATGTGATGTTTATACAGTTGAGCATTGTTTAGCAGATAATATATCATCTGATACGAATAGAATATCAAAAATAGTAAGACCGGTGAATTCATTAGAAAGTATAGTAAAAACTATCTGGTCAGCTAAACTTAGTGTATTTATATCCTAACTTGATATATCTTAATATATTACCTTATAATTTGTGCTTTTTTCACACATCTTTAGGGTATAAGATATAAAGTGATCCTGAATATGAATGTGCGGAAAGCACACATTTTCATGACCAGCCGGTCGGAAGTTACCCGTTTGTGTAACGGTGGGTAAAAAAAGGTTGTACACCACGAGATGATTTTAAAACATCTCTTAGCTAATCCAGTTGCCAATTTCAGTGCAATAAAAACTGGTGCAGCGTACAAAATGTCGGTGCATTTGTTGTTACGGGGATTTCAATTCACTTATTAGAGGTTTTTTAGTTTTATTATTAAAATTCTCTATATATGCTTATCGAATTCCCCGTAAGGCCAATTGCACCATCACTTTGATTTTTGTACCATCTTCAGCCTATCGCTCTCAATTTCTAGGAGCTAGTTTGGGCTATATTTGATGGCGCAAGAACGGTACAACCTTTTTTCAGAGACCATTGCACATTAACCCCATTTTCGACCAAAAATCAAAAATTATTTCATTGGAGAAAGAAAATGTTTGACTTGAATAACAAGAAACTGGTAGAATCAATTCAGATTGAGTCCTTGTTAGTATGTAACCACATAATAGGTGGGGAATTAACGTCTAAAGTAAACTATGAAGATTGCCCTGATATATTAGATTCTAGCGAGTCTTCAGCATCGTACCAATCACGTATTGGCAGATATAGCTTAATGTCAAAACTGACTAAAAAGCTTAATGAAAATACATATTCCGGGATTTATAACAGAAGCGGATACCAGATATCTAAAGATGACATAAGGGACCTAATTATTAGGATGGATGAAGATCCTGGAGCAGCAGATAGGCTTCGTGATGAGCTTACTAGACGCGCCGAGATTAAAGTTATCACGCCATCACAGGCCGAAACTTTAATGCATCTAGAGGCAGCCACTTTAGGGTATTCCGTAATACCAAGACCTATATTAATGTTGTGGTACAAGTGGGCATTATCAAGAGTTATAATTACGGAAGACTACTCCAACATTTCATTGAAGTCTTTATTGGATGCTTCTAAGGCTAGAACTGTGGAGTCAATAGCAGGCATTATTAGAAAAAATGATGCACTGTATACCACAGCTTTAGAGCTTGTGAACGACAATAAAACATCCGCAGCCACTATTGAAATACTCGAACCAGTCTTTGACATGCTGTTCACTCCTGATACTACAGAATCTTCTGCCAAGCCCGCTACTCAGTCAGACTTCCTGGATTCTGTGATAGACAGATTGGCTGAAGAACACCAGGATGATGATAACGAATCGGAAGAGCCGGATCCCTATGCAGAATTCACTGGAAAATCCGGGAAGAGATATACCGAGGATGAAATACAGGTATTCTTGAAGAAGCTGGAAACTACTCCCGATAAATTGGTATGGCTGCGTAAGGATCTGGCAACCACTAAATTCCTGTCAGATTACGTAGTACACCTTCACAAGAATCTGGGAATTCCAGTATCAAGGATAGCGAAGATATCATTCATATCCATAGCTTCAGCACATTATAAGATAGATCAGGCGGCTGGAGTACCGACAAAGTACTATAACCCTAAAAAGAACAGCTCAACCTATACGAGGAAGATTAGGGAAAAGTCGGAAGAGAAGTCGGATAAAGAATCCGTTAAAACTCCTCCAGAAGTAGTCACAAGTAAGAACTCTGCAGCAGAATCAGCAGTAAATATGATATTTACAAACGTACATTCAAAGGCTAAACAGGAAAAACCTGCAGAGCAGTTGAGGATATCAACAGGCGGCATCCAGTTCAAAGACTGCGTCGCCACAACAAGCTCCGGAATAGGACTTCTGGAATTCTACTATCACAAGGTCATAAGCCATCCAAATTCTACTCCTCAGGCCAAGGACTGGGCCCGCAGAAAGTTGGACACTGTCAACAGAATGCGCGCATTGCTCCTTGACCTGGGGTCAAACTAAACTCCTAGGGGCTTCGGCCCCTTTTTTTAGGTATAAGTTGATTAACTTTACTACAGGAGATTTATCCTGAACAGAAAACAACGAAACGACTATCGTTACAAATTCATATTTACCAGACCTGGGGGCATGAAATGCTCAATATTCTCCATGTTCAGGAGGGAGAATCGCAAAAAACATTGGGGGAGTACCTCACGTTATGATAAGTGGGTAGATGGAATGGCGGAGCAGATAAGAAAAGAGGTAGACGACGGTATTGTTCGCGCAGTTTTAAAATACGGGACCGAGGCGACGATAGAAAATGTTTTTGAGTAAATACTCGACATAACACATTTCGATTTAAATTTGGGCCGTTTCCGCTCAAAAGAAAGGAACTTTTAAATGCTGTTAAAAGATCTAATGAAACGTGGAATAATAAAAGGCCACGAAATTCCAAGTTTTTTACGCGACAATACCCATTACCTGGTAATGATGGGATCTGTTGCTTACGGAGTAGCGGAAGACTACTCGGACATGGATGTCTACGGATGGGCTATACCCCCAAAAGATATGACATTCCCCCATTTAGCTGGTAATATTCGAGGGTTCGGAAAAGAGCCTCCTAACTTTGAAGTGTGGCAGCAGCACCACATAAAAGACCCAACCAAGAACCGCGAATACGATATGTCCATATACGGAGTATGCAAATATTTCAATCTGGTTATGGAAAATAACCCCAACATGTTGGATTCTATGTTTGTTCCCGAAAACTGCATACTTCATTGCAGTCCTGTGGCGCAGCGTGTACGGGAAAATCGCCACTTATTTTTACATAAAGGTGTGTGGCACAAACTAAAAGGGTACGCCTACCAACAGCTACATAAGTGTAAGAAGCGTGATTCGGAGCCGGTGCTTTATGATCTTTTAGTATTTGAAGACAAGTATGGAATACATCATACTTCCTCACTGGAAGAGGGTGCTGCACATTTGGTAAATACCGACCAATCCCCTGAAGCTATTGTTAGGTATTCGAACTTGTTCAATAACGTATTAAAAGAGAAGAGACGGGCGATAACTACCAAGATACACGGATACGACACCAAATTTGCATACCATGTTGTTCGCCTTATGGACCAGGCTGAAGAAATACTGCGGGATGGAACATTAACACTCGACCGTAAAGACAGGCGTGAAATGCTGAAGGCTATACGAAGGGGAGACTGGAAGTTCTCTGAAATAGAAGAGTACTTCAAGGAAAAAGAATCGTCGCTTACAAAACTGTATGAGTCATCCTCGTTGAGGTATGCTCCGGATGAAGCCGCAATAAAGAAGCTACTCATAGAAGTTCTTGACTCGCACTATGGGGATCTAAAAGATGCTATAGTCACAGAAACTGACGAAATTAAGATGCGGGCAGACATGGATAAAATTTACGCAATAGCGAAGGAGTGGGCTAATGGCTAAAAAATATTTGGTAACATGGGATATCTTGATTGACGCAAAATCTCCGATAGACGCTGCTATAGACGCAGCTAGAGCAATACGCTCAAAGGACAGTCCGCCTCTTGGATTTACAGTGCAGGAGGTTGACAGTCACGGAGCGCCATCCCTGGCTGCTCCAAGAGAAGTTAATCTCGCAGATTATTACTGGTGCCCTAAGTGCAAAGAACCAGTAAGCGATACGGGTACCTATGAAGACGACCCAGAAGAAGTCATTCAAAGTGGAGATGGATCTGAACTTTTCTGCAGTAAGTGCGATACAAAAGTCGGTGACTTAACGGAGGCTGTATGATTTGTAATACATGCTGTAACGAGTATGATGGGGATATCTGTTTAACCTGTTATCCATATGACACGACAAAATATATAACTCTATCCGACCCAAAGAACAAAAATACTGATACAAAGGAGACGTATGAGAAAACTAGCAACAATAAGAAAGATTGACAATGTGGTGGAAATACCCGGAGCCGACAAGATCGAGCTTGTAATGATCGATGGGTGGCAGTGCGTTGCCCAGAAGGGAGAATTCAAACCTGGGTCCCTCTGTGTATATTTCGAAATCGACAGCATACTTCCGAAGCATGCCGTGTTTGACTTCATGCAACCACGTAAGTATCGTGTGCGCACAATTAAGTGCATGAAGCAGATATCTCAGGGGCTGGCTAAGCCGTTGTCTATGCTGAAAGAACTTGGTATTGATCCTACACAGTACCAGACTGATGCAGCAATTGGCACAGACCTCAGCGATGTAATCGGGGTTACTAAATACGATCCTGAAGCCGCACGTGAGGAAGCGAACAGACTTAAAACTCCAGGCAAGCCAGCACCGTGGTATATCCGATTGCTGCGCCGTATTCCCATCGTTGGAAAATACTTCCAGCGTAGACGCGGCGCGGGTAATTTCCCCACCCACATCGTATCCAAGACTGACGAAGAGAGATGGCAGAACATGTCACATGGCATGAAGTCAAACTTCGTGGACAGGGAAATTGATTTCACAGAAAAGATTGACGGAACGTCTACTACATTTATCTACAGGCCGAATAACTGGTTGATGAAACTGTTGATGGGGGAAACCTTCATGGTCTGCAGCAGAAACTTCACCAAAGTTCACAATGACGGGTCATGGTGGTGGAAATCTGCTGAAAACTGCTCTGCCAATAAAATAATGCGAAGACTGCATGAGAGCATGAAGTTGCCCGCGAATACCTATCTGGTACTCCAGGGAGAAACCATAGGCCCTGACATTCAGAAGAACAAGTATAAGGTGAAAGACTACAAATTTTACCTGTTCAATCTGAAAGAGATCACCTGCAAAGGTGCTTCAAATGACGTTGTAGAGTACTCACCTTCTGAAATAAAGAAGATGCTATTCGTACACAACATACCTATGGACATGGTCCCAGTATTGGATCTGGGCGTAAAATGCAAATCCATGGAAGATCTAGAATCCCTGGTAAAGACCCGACCATGGGGGCACATGTCAAGACTGCTGCCAACTCAAATCGCAGAAGGATTTGTGTGCCGACTCGGAAATCAGAGGGTAAACATGTTCAAATCGTTCAAGTACATTAACCCTGAGTTCAGCCTCAAATACGAGGGAGAAGACGAAGAAGAATAATTAACGTACCCAGTGACTAACCTCGGACAGGTATGCTATCATACCTGTCCATTTTATTTTAAGGAGAAATAAGTATGATGGAAGAATTTTCAAAGATGTTGTCTAACGGATCATTTATGCAGATTGCTCTCATGCCAAGGGATGTATTCGCCGCGGCTATCGCAATGGGCATGCACGCTAACCCTGAGCTTATGCAGTTCATAACTAAGGATGGGATCGAAAACGGATCGTATGCCAAGAAGATGGCAGAAACTGCGTATAACTTCGCAGATGCAATGATGTCAGAAAAGAAAGTCAGAGACGATAGAACAACGAAAGAGATGGCGGATGCAATGTCATCTATAATGGGCGCGTTTTCAACGGACAAAAGAGACTAAGGAGACATGATGGATATCAAGGAAATCATGTCGTTGGACATGGATGCAGTAGGAAATGAAGTAGCCATGACTTACTGGGCTAAAGAGGGGGATAATTCCTTCGAAGACATAGTTAATCGCGTTGCTAACTATGTATGTTCAGACTGGTCAGTACCGAGAAGGGATCGGATGAGGGAAATTCTTCGTCAGAAGAAATTCGTACCGAACTCACCGTGCTGGATGAATGCCGGAACCCATATGAAGTCTCTGGCAGCGTGTTTCGTGCTCCCTCTGGAAGACAGTATGGAGAGCATATTCAACACCGCTAGAGATATGGCTATGGTCTTCAAGGAAGGCGGCGGAGTTGGGGTCAGCCTATCTCGTCTTAGACCTGATGGAAGTTCTGTACATACGACAAAGGGCGTGTCCAGCGGACCACTGTCGTTCTTGAAGGTGTTTGACGCTATTATAGCGGCTGTCCGTCAGGGAGGGACCCGCAGAGGGGCAGCCATGGCTAATCTCAGGGTGGATCATCCTGATATTATGTCATTTATACGGTGTAAAACGAAAGAAGGAGATGTCTCTAATTTCAACATCAGTGTTGCAATTACAGACGCCTTCATGGAAGCGTATCTATCTGGAAGTACATCTTTCAGATTGTCACATCCAAGATGGGACAAGGAAACATCTATCAATCCAAAAGAAATAATGGATGCGATAGTTGATTGCTCCTGGAGAAATGGCGAGCCGGGTGTGCAGTTCATTGACACCGTAAACAGAAGCGGTACTGTAGGTCACAATAAGCTGTTTGAGCAGTTTAACATAGGTTTGGAAGTTTCTAATCCGTGTGGAGAAACTTTCTTACTGCCAAACGAATCATGTAACCTCGGTGCCATGAACCTTTACAAGTATGTGGTGCCCTTCTGGGATAAAGGGGAATTACGGAGCACTATAAAATGGAAAGAGCTGGAAGCTGACGTTGAGTATGCTGTTGACTTCCTAAACTCCATTATCGATAAGAGTGAAGCTCCAATTCCTGCAATAAACAAAGCTACCAAACTTAGTCGTAAAATAGGTTTGGGGGTGATGGGGTTGGCTGATACTCTGTCTGCCATGGGGATACGATATGGGTCTAGTGCTGCCATAGCAGTCACTAAAGACATATTCGATAGCCTTAACAGATATGCCCGTGCTTCCAGCGCAGCTATGGATTATAAGAATGCTACGCTAACATTGGTAGCTCCTACTGGAACTACTGGTGTAGTGGCTGGAGCTTCGGGTGGAATAGAGCCTCACTTCCGTGCGCTATATGATAGAAAAAGCGTTAAGATGGGTAATCTTAAGATTATGCCCGTGTCCCTTCTCGACTTTCTCCGCACACGATCAGAGGCAGAACAGCGAGAAATACTGGAAGAATTGGTGGAGAATAAGGGAAAATTCCTGAAATACAGTGGCAAAGAAGTGTGGCCAACATCTGATCAGGTTACCCCTGATGAACATATGAGCATGCTCATCACTGTTCAATCTAAGGTAGACAATTCCGTGTCTAAAACCATAAATCTCCCAAATTCTGCTACAAGGGAAGATATTCGCAATACAATAATCCGAGCGTGGAAAGAAGGGGTAAAAGGATTTACGGTGTATCGGGATGGGTCCAGAGATGAACAGGTTCTGAACGAGATAAAGTCAGAGCCTGCTAAACTGCATACTATGCCGGTAGCACCTACTTCGAACAACGCATCTCCATCTATTGAATGTTCAAGTGGATGCGCATCATGCACATGTGGATCAAAGCCAACGGAAAAACGGGAGCGTCCGACTAAAACTGTAGGAGAAACAAACAAGGTAAAAATAGGATGCGGAAATCTGTATGTTACAGTTAATACAGATGAGTCCGGTCCGTGTGAAGTATTCACCAACCTTGGGAGATCAGGTGGATGTCCCTCACAGAGCGAAGCAACCGCACGATTAATATCCCTGGCTCTAAGGTCAGGGGTAGATGTAAACGAAGTAATAGACCAGTTAAAGGGGATAAGATGCTTATCCACTATAGCTGGCAAATCACAAGGAAAACAACCAGACGGGACGAGGGTATTGTCCTGTCCGGATGCAATAGGAAAGAGTCTTGAGGCGCTGGTAAAACATGCTGAAAAGATCTCGCCACAATCATACAAGATAAAAGATGCCCCCGCCTGGACTCCGGTATTTAATGGAGAAGAAGTGATCTTCAAACAACTAGAGCCGCCAGTAGTGTACGCGTCAGACCCAAATAGGTGTCCAAGATGTGCGGAGACACTAACCCTGTCGGAAGGATGTCGTATATGCATGGCATGCGGATTCTCTAAATGTGGATAAATAGATAAGGTAATTGTGCAAACGTAGGTGGGTGGAGAGAAATCTCCACCCATATTTTTTAAATTGGTATAAGAAAGATAACTTAATTAACTGGAGGTTTTATGTCAATACACTTAATGCATAAAGAAGGAACCGCATGTCCCCGCTGCGGGGATGACAATATCAATCCCATAATGATCAGCGACCCGAACTTCGGTCAGAAAAATGGCTTGCCTAAATCCGCGGCTATAGATGTAAATGAAGACGGAGAATTCATAATTCATTGTTGCCTGGAATGTGGGTTCTCATGGCTTAAAAACGAAGGAGTAGCGTCCACATCTCAACTCAGATCCATGCTGCTGTCGTACTTTATTGACACCATAGCAGATTGCGATCTTAAAGACCTGGAAGCCACCATTGACGAGCTCGACGCCATGGGCGGAATACCAAAGAATGGCAGAGAAAAGTTCATGATGTCATCCAGAGGTGACAACGACGACGTTCGGCTGGAAGTTCTTAAAGCTATAAACAGCTACCTGAACACTTGCGATGTTGACTCACTGGTTGAGTCTTTCAACAATCTATTTGCGGAAGACGTGACAGAAGTCTGCGCTCCGTTTGATGGTCCTGATAACGCAGAATTCAGAGCAGAAAACGGCATGCGGGTAGAATCAAAAGAAGTACTATCGGACGACTAAGGAGGGATTAATGTTCAAGATTGTAATGATGGAGGGCACTACCGCGGTAGAGCGCTCTGCCCGATTTTACCACGAGTTGATAAATGACGATACTAACGTCACGGAAGCTATTTTTAATGGCGGAGACTCGCTATTATTCTCAAAAATACCTGAAGGAGGGGCAGTAGTAGCAATACTGTCCAGAGGAGCTGGAAACATATTATTTCAGCTGGATAGAAATAATGTGGTTACCAGCACCCCTCTAAGATCTCTTTCTGCGTTTGCGAGAGGCGGCGTTCCTGACATATATGTGTTCGTACTGCCGTCTCTTATAGATATCCCAGAATACGGACGTACAAATTTCCTGAAAACGGAGGATGATGTTCGCGCGATGTTGGAGGTGGAAACAGACACCATTCTGGACACCAATGATATGGCGAACTTCATTAAAGAAATAATGGCCCCAAGAAAGGAAGTTGCCGCTATAGAGGTGGCTACAGATGTGTCTGTGCCCTTGAGAAGCAATGCGTCAAAAGCAGAACCCGTACCCGCGGAAGAGCTTACTATTGTGAAATTCCTGGGGGAGGTCGTAGCTCCCGAAAAACTGGCGGAAAATGTAGTAAACTACATGTATACTGACGGAAGATTCATGATTCCGCGTGAAAAGGTGTCGGCTAAACTTCTCGTAGAAGTAAAAGAGGAGAAGACTACAAAAAATAAGCCTAATCCCTCTGATGTAGTAAAGAAGCTCGCGGCAAAACTGTCCAAGAATTCTTCTGCGCCCAAAAAGGCCGTACCAACAACACCAGATGATCTGCATACCTTGTCTGCAAAGCTCGGAAGGACGTGCATATCTGACTTCTCTGAAGATATGATCGATGAACTGTACAAAGTTAACACCTCCAGCTATGCTGAGCGTGTTAAGCGACTCAATTCATTGGCGTTTGAATCAATATACGATGCCTGCACCAGCAATAAAAATCTAGTCGTGTGCAGAAATAACCTGGCCAAGGCAGGTAAAAGCCTCTTCAACGGAAATGCGCTGATAGTGGAGATGAACTGCTCTTTCAGCGACAGGCCTAGCCATTTCAAATCTCCAGGACTTCGCGGAATTGGACGAATTAAGGCTTATTTCGGTCTCGAGAAGAAAGAAGGTAAGCTCTCAATAACCTGTGCGAACAGACCTTCGGACTCTCGCGAAGCTTGGGCCGTTGACACAGGAATAGCTATCGCTAACAAATTCCTGGAGCGTACCCTTACTGAAGAGTCGGCATTCGAAGATTGCCTATACATTCAGACGCAGAGAATGTTCCACCTAAACACCGCCGGAAATAAAGTATATACAGCTTCTGAATGGAAAAGTGATACCTGCCCTACCCACGGAATGAAGTATATACTGGCTGCAGCCGCGGCTAAGATGGAAGCTGTGAGTCTTGAAGGAATTCGTGTCACCGCTAATCCCAGTCTAGGGTCTGTGCTCGAAGATGCGGGGCTGGAAAACACCACTGACGGTAAAGAAGCGGCTATCCACGCAATAGGGAACTGGATTCATCGTGCTATGGAACTGGGATACTACTCTAATGACACTAGTGGGTGCAACTTGTTCACTATTCTTCCAGAATCCTCTGATTCCTTGAAGGCAATAGGTTTGGGAAGCGATGTTGTATCCATGGGGGCAAAGGTGAGGGTTGACGTTTCTGTGTACATGTCGGCGATAACCATCGCAGATGTGCTATTGAGCTACCTGGCAGATATTGCGAACACAGTATGCGAAATGGCGTCTCCAAAAGTGCATGCAGCATACTATGTCAGCACCGATACATCTACTCCGATAGATGTAGTGTACGGACTTGGAAATAACACCCCTCATGTTGTGTCCAAATTCGTAAAATACAAGCGGAATATGTACCTGGCGGTGCCCCTGCTTCCAATAATCGGGGACGCACATGGAAAGATATACGGATATCATAACTACGACTATACCAGAACTAGAATGGCGCTAGCCACTTCAATAGATTCGGTGTTGTCAACTATGAAATCGAATATGTCTTCAGTGGCGTCAATGTTACGGGGTACCGAAGGTGAATATCTGCAGACTGCGCTCGGAATAACCAGGGAAAAGCCTCTGTTGATGCTGCACAATGGCCTTCAGGAATTAATATGGTCAAATGCTACTAGACACCTTACATCAGATAACCGATTAAAGTTGGAATCTATGTTTGAGGCCATGCTAAACTCCATATGCGACAAGATGTATGTCATCACAGACAGACGACCGCTTATTGCACAGGAGCTGAAGTACTCAAATCACGAGATAACCGTGTACAAAGAGAAAAAGGTAAATGCGGAACTGTGCAACAATGAATATCTGAACATTCTTGAGCTCGACAAAATGGGTGAAGAAATTCCCGACGAGATCAAAGAGTATATTCAGACATTCTCCCGATCAGTAAAGGCTAAGCGCGGTAGAGTAGGAAGTAAGATGGATGGGGCCCGCGAAAGTAGGTACCCAACTTCTTTATTCTACTCAACTCGAGGCATAGTTGACCCCGACAAATGTAATGAGGTGTTGAGCAAGCATCGAATTATATACGCTATATCTGCGGGTCACGTATCTAACTACGCCTCAACTGCTCTTGGGCACATGCCTGAGTGTACGTTCGATACTGAAAGCATGCGGGAGTCAGTAAACCTAAATACGGTGTCAGAATCATCGGAAGTGTACGCAGATCTTGCCAGAAATATACGGGATGTAGTCGCAGTCAGGGATAGCCTGACCACAAAATATCCTGAATATAAGATTGCCGCGAGACTTCCCAATGAGCGTGGTTATGTCTCTGAAGCGTGCCAAATTGTTTCTAGAGGGGGGATAAAGACTTTAGTCTCAAATGCCCTGGAAGTAGACACTTTGGCACAGACAGAACAGTCAATACTGTGGACTGATACGGAACGGCTAAAACAGACCCGGTCTAATCGCGGAAATGGCGGGCGCACTGTAAGGCCATTAGCGCTAACCCTGGAAAGCCCTAACCTGAAAAGAATCATGTACATCAGAAACGGACTGCTGTTGAAAGACAAAGACCTCATGAAGTACAGGATTCTTACGGCGCTGGCGTCATTAATACCACTGGGTGAAATCGCTGCTCCAACTAACGAAGAAATCGAAGAGATGTGCAGTGCAGTACCAGACAGGTATGTACAATCTGAAATAAGCTCTGTATTGCGTGTTAACAAGAAGCGGCTGATAAAGGAGGCCATGACTGCAAAAGCTGCCAAACTCAGATCGCTTAGAGAACAATACGCAAAAGAGTTTCGCGAATCCGTGCCCATATTGAGGAGCTCTTCCAGGGAACTGAGAGAGCTTAAGACCGCGGATGCAATCCTGACTGACGAACAGAAGATATCCCGGCTCATTGCTTCAGGGGAGATTCTTGGGGCCAGAGTATGTGGATCAGACATATCTGTTCTGCTGCCTCAGGCAAATATCTGGGCGTACGCATCTGTGTACAATATAGGTAAAGTAGTTCTAGTCCTTACCGGGTTTGGAACCAGCAATGCGCAGGCGTTCTTCTACTGCAACAATCACCTGGAGACCCGATATCCAAGGGATATTGCACAGCGGATAGGGGCTACCGAAGCCCGAACCATAGACGCCCCCCATGTAAGAAACGGGGTTGCGTGTTATGGCAATATAGCTCCGGCATTGAGAGATGCTATGAGTAAGGGTGACCTTACTTCAACTGTACTTCTGTGCAAGTCTTATGTTAATAGCGTAAACTTGAACGACGGCTATGGTAACAACATCTATAAGTGGCCGTCAGTACCCGCTACACTGTACAACTTGATCAAATTTGGAGTGTTTCATGCTGGACATCCAAGTCAGGCAAGCCGTATTGTGTTTACTCCAGACAGATATGCTGCCATTGAAACTATGACCTGGGATCTGTACGCTACAGCGTACGAAACCTGGAGGCATAAGCTGGATATCCCCGAATATAGCCATCACAAGTGGACAGATTCTCAGTGGGCAAAATTGGCTGATTTGAATAGTGTGAATGACACTGTGTCTGCCATATCCTACAAGTACGGCGAAAGCATTGTTCCAGAAATTCCTGAATCCGTATTGAGAAGATCTGAAGAATTGCTATTCAGCATTCTAAAAGATCCGAAGATGATCAACTCAAATCATTCGAAAAAGAACCATTACGACATATGGGGAGGGGCTGAACTGAGCGCGCTCATACCTCAACAGGCTTTTTCTGAGAGTGAGACTGAACGTATATTGGAGTCAGTAAGGATAGTGACCGAAAAACGCAAGGAGTACTATGACGGACATGCCGCTAGTCAGACTTCCCCAACATCTAGTAGTAACTGGTCCTATTTCGTAAACACGACCGGGTGGACCTCAATATACGCACATACGTTTAACGGAACTACTACTACTGCCTAAAGATGACTTGATAACATAGAGGAGGGGCAAAGTCCCCTCCTCTTACACCTATAAGGAGACTGTAATGGAAATTAAATTCCTTGATGCTAAAGCAAAGATAATCGTTGACAAGATCGCACAGAGAAAGATGGAGCTGGTAGTGGATCTGTGTCATACTGAAGTTGGATGGCTGTGCCTTGTTAAAAGAGAAGGCCCTCTTCAATTCCGCGTAATGGATCTGTTCCTTGTAGATCAGGGCGTCCACGCAACTACTACAGAACTGGATCCGGATGCCGTTGCTCGTCTCAATCGTCAAATGTGGACGGATAACATCATCACCATGGAAAACCAGCATGAGGTTGGGTTGTACCTGTGGGGGCATTCTCACGTTAATATGGGAGTGTTCGCGTCAGGGCAGGATGATACTCAGTTCAAGACGCTGTACGGGGCAGAGCCGCCATTCTACATCCGGGTAATCGCAAACAAAAAAGGCGAGATCAGTACCGATGTATTCGTAAAAGATTCAGTTCTCGGAAAGATCATTCTCAGTAAAGTTGACTGGGTGGTAGACGCTGCAGAAAATGACGAGCTTCGCGCAGTACTCAAGAAAGAACTCGCTGAAAAGGTTCGGCCACTTCACACCTATACTGGAGCTCCTGGAACGCATTATCGTAAGGATCCCCTTCCGTACGAGCCCAAGGACTATTCCAACCCAAAGTACCCGGACCACCGTTCCAGGCGAGGCGGATACGACGACGAGCATGACTACTGGGAAGAAGTATACGGAGCGGGAGCTCGTGGGGCCTACCCAGACATGCGGCGTGTGGGCGAACCATATTCTCCTCCAGCGTGCGGCACAAATCCTCCGTACACTCCTACAATCCCTGACCTCCAGGGCAAAAAGATTATCAGCACTGTGGGAAAAAGGGGAGTTGGAGAAGTGACCAGGATAAGACGACAGAATCACGTCAAGAAACAGTGACCCGCTGAAATTTCTTGGTATAAGATGTTTGATTACCTGAAGATTAAATCTTAAACGGAGTTTTTTACTATGGAAAACGTCGATCTCTGGCGACAGGTTGGATTCTTTTCTCCTACGGATTTCAAAAAGAAGGTGCATGTCGTAGGGGTGGGCGCTACTGGTTCTCATATTGTGGATACCCTGGCAAGTATGGGCATCCAGAATATTGTTGCGTACGACTTTGACGTGGTTGAAAACCACAATATACCTAATCAGATCTACTATCTTGAAGACGTCGGTAAGCTAAAAGTAGTTGCTCTTCAGCAACATATAAAACGCAAAATGGGCTTCGACATCGAGGTGAGAAATGAAAAGGTTGAAGAGATCAAGGACCTGTCCGGGTACCTGTTTCTGTGCACAGACAATATGGATGCACAGAAAAACATTATGCTAGCGTCTGCAAGGCTAAACCGTAATGTTGATCGTGTGGTTGAAACTCGTATGAGCATAAAGCATGGTCGTGTCTATTACTTCGATCCGAACAACAAAATACACTTGAAGAAATGGGCAGAAGAATGGTATTCTAATGAGGAGTCTGCACCAAGTCCGTGCAACCTCGTGGCAATATCAGCGACCACTAAACTAATCGCGGCGGCCGCAGCGGGTAAAGTTGTTCTTGAAAACGCAGTTCCAGTCCCGGGTGTTCCGGAGCTTCCTGTGTACAACAGAACGCTAATAGCCATTGATGGTTCGTCAGTTAACACAAAATGGGAGTAAATTTAAAATGCCTACTGGTCAGATTTTTGTTCGTGTTGGAAGATATCCCGGTGCTGTACAGGAAGTCGGTCTCGCTGCTGGTTCAACCATCGCTCAGTTGCTTGAGCTCGCCGGCCTAACCCTCGGTGCTCAGGAAGCAATTGAAATCAACGGATCTCGCGGCAACATGCAGACTACCCTTCGTGGCGATGAAAGCGTAAGCATCATCACCAACATCAAGGGCAACTAAGCGCCAGGGTCCTTACAGTTCGAGCAAAAGGGGGAGAGAAATCTCCCTCTTTTTTTATCTGGTAATTGGTATAAGATAATTGTTAATGACTGAGAGAAATCTTAGTCATTTTATTTAGGAGGAAATATGAGAGTTTATGAGATGATAGATAACTATAATAACTTCTTAAAGGAGAATGGAATAATCGTGCCTGACAGTATAGCAGACGCATACAAAATGAAGATAGTGCCGTCAGTGTGCAGAGTGTGTAAGCAGCCACCTAGATTAGAAATATTGTCGTCTACAATAGCTCTAACATGTCCTATGTGCTTACAGAACAGGATAACATGCCAATTGGAATCACAGTACGGCAAGGCTGACACTTACATACGAGTAGTAAGATTCTGGGACGAGCATTGCGGATTGCATCTAACAGGAGAGATACCTTGAACAGGAAGAAGCGAAACAAATGGAAGATGGACATGGTAAATGAACATCGGCGCGGTTTATATTACATATCCACTATTAGCCTACCGATGGATATGTCAAAGAATGGGGCCTTTGATTACGTTGAGGCTATAAAGCTGTTGAAGGGCATGTTTGGTATTGACGCTTACGAAAACCGGCGCATGCTTTTACCAGTTACAAACAGATACGGGGAGCTCATAGGCTTGGACTTTATACTGAGTACCGTGTACGCTCCAGGGATTGGAAAACTGGCTAGAAGGCTGAATGCTAAAGGAGGCATAAAATAGTGTCTAAGAAATTACTATGGGCAGCTATTGCTGTGTTGGCATTGCTGGTTGTTGGATGCGATAATACTGACATTGGCAGCGAAGTGAAAAGGAAGGCCACCGAAGCCAGATTTGTAAAAGTAGATCTGGGGAGCACTGGAGAAATATACTTCGATACTGTTGGTAGAAAATCGTGGGTAAGATTTGCTAACACCAGTAACGTAGTAGAAGTATTATACGTTGATTACCTAAAGATGCAAGCAGAGAGCGAAATTCCATGACGTGCTCCCACTCAGGAAAAGAATGCAAACGTGGCCACTTGTGTGAGTGGTGCCCCGTTCCAAACGCCTACGGGTTCTTTCTGCGTCAAGATAAGCATGGAAGAATGGTATGGGACCAGAAGTTCATACTTGAATCGGATAGAATGTCCATACTTGGATACCTGGATAATGAGATAGCCAAGCTGCAGAAACGCAAGGAGGAAATTATGGCGATACCAGGAAAGGACGAATATGACAGATCATAGATTAGAGATAGCAATAAAAGAGCTAAAAGAACATATGGAGCTGCTAAACGCTGCGGAAGAATCAATGAGTGCTCTAGCTAATGCGGTCACCACATTAAACAACGCCAGACACGACGGAAGTCCAACTACCGTAATTGCTGCGTATAATTCTGCGTTCAATTCTTGCGATAACGCGGCAAAAGTACTATCCAGGATTAGGAATAAACTTATGACGGCGGACGAAATACTTAATAAATTATAAGGAGGCTATATGGGAAAAGGCCGTGGTAAGTATAAAGTTGTCGATGTTGAGCCTAAGATAAAGTCTAGTATAGCTGAAAGTAACATATCAAAAGGGTTGAGCGATTTCAGGCTCTGCACTAAATGCGGTGAGCCTATGGACATAAAAAACGCTAGGATAGAATTGTGCACTGTGTGCAGAAAAGCCCTTGCGATGGAATCTGCCCCTGAGCCGGAAGATATTGGTGAGCAGATGTGCTGGTACGATCACGTAGAAGTAAAAAAGCACCATTGCAAATCCAGGAAGGAGCTAGCTAAGAGGCAGAAAGATTCTGGAAAGAAGCCTCAGATGCTGCAATGCCTGGTATGCGGTACAAACAGCAAGCGCATGCCGTACTCCTGTGACCCTGACGCTGACTACCTTGACTCCGCTGAGTGCAAGCGCTGTCACCAGGAGTTCAGACGTAAATCTCACAATAAACAGCTGTGTCCAGAGTGTACGAAGATAAGTGAAAAAGAGTCCTCAAAACGCAGCTATGAAAAGAAATTCGGAAGGAGTAAAAAGTGCCAGAATCATTCCACGGGTGCGGCAGCCCAAACTGCCTGCTGTTCAAACCAACAAAATCAATATCCCACAGCCTTGAGTGCACTTGTCTCGAAGGAGTCGAGTCAGGACTCAAGTACAGAATCATCAAGTCAATCTACCAGCGAGAGCACCAGATAGTCCAGCTACAGGCTAAGGTGAATGAGCTGACTCAACGTATTGTGTCGGATATGGGGAGCTCAAAGGCTGATGCACCCGTAACCTGCGGCACCTGCAAGAACGGGCTATTCCCAGGCATGCCGGATAGCCTGATCGGTGTGTGTGACATCACGGGAGAACACATACACACTAACCACTTTACATGTGATGCATATGCATCTGCAATAGGAGAATCATGAAAGAAATAATACTAGAGATTATAAAGAAGCTTGACCTGAGCAACCCTGGCGTATGGCTATTTATAGCAATATTCATAGTCATGATGGGCACATTTATGATTCATGTGCTGAATCTGTCTAAAAACTTCATAACATCTCAGCACGCAGTGTATAGAGGATATACACTGACACCAGTCGCTAACGGAATAATGCTAACTCCTCCGGGAGCTTCCAGCTCGGTGGTCTTGGCAGAACAGGAGTCAAGATGAGCGTATTCCATAAAATACTGGACTTAATCGGAACAAAGGATTCAGATACTCAGCTTACCATAGTTGCGTTGGCGTTGTTCATGACTATAGTAACTGGGTGGACAGTATCGTGCATCACCGAAGCCATCCCGGAGAGTATAGCAATATACAGAGGGCACACCCTATTAAAGGTGTCCAATACACGGACACATTTGATATCCAAAGATATGGCAGAGACGCTGGATAAGACTATCCTTGCTGAGATGCTGAAATAAAATAAGGGGCTTTTGGCCCCTTATTTTACTCTAAACCTAATTATGCACCGTTGTACACGGAAATATTCTATCTATAAAATAAAGAGGTATTAGGTATAAGGTATATAGTAACTATAAAAGGAGGCTATATGATTTTAAGCATTGTAGGTGACGTCCTTGGGTCTAGTATAGAGTTCAATCCAACAAAGCCAGATATCCGTGACATTAATCTGGCCACAATGGCATTGAGGGGTCGTCCAACAGACGACTCAATCCTGACCCTGGCTACTTGGGATTGGTGGTTAGACTTTACAATAGGAAAAGCAGGAATATCTGATTATCTGCAGTATCTTAATACATTTTTCTGTCTATCACCAGATATAGGATATGGGGATAGATTTTATACCTTAATGACTACGGGTAAAATGACAGGGAGTAGTTGCGGGAACGGCGCGGCCATGCGCATATCTCCACTAGGCACTTCTGGAATAAACGAGAGTGCCTTACTGGATATTGTGGAAAAAATTACAGTGCAGACGCACACCCATCCTGCCGCTATAATAGGCGCCCAGGCAGTAGTAATTGCCATGCGCAGAAGAGGAGAGGGGGTAGACGGAGTGAGCATAATGAAGGAGATAGAAAGTAGATTCGGATACAACCTCCTGAATCTTGACTATTCAGAGTTGCTTATGCGTCCATTCAATGCTACCTGCCAGGGGTCAGTTCCGCAAGCTATATGGTGCGCCTTGACTTCAGATACCCCTTGGAGTATGTTTAAGAAAGCGCTGTCTATAGGAGGGGATTCTGATACTATAGCGTGCATCGCCGGAGGTATATATCAGATGGGTCACCACATAGATTTTTGTACTTCTCTTCCTGCTGTAATAGCCATGGCTAAAGCATATGGTATAGGCGGAAAGATTAGAGAGGCGCTAATAAGAAGCGTTTTCGCCGGAGGATTCTCCGGACAGCTTATTTCGTAGTGACAGCTTAGGGGCTTAGGCCTCTTTTTAAGTATAAATAGGAGGACAGTCCGTATGCGAATAATGAGTTTAGACATAGTCGCAGCCACTAATGTTAAATTAGCCGCGATACAGGCAGAAAGCAGAGAGAATATTTTAGCGTATTTAAAAAGATTGGGAGTTAGCTACCCAGAAAACATGCCTTCAGATCATATGCAACATTATAAGGGCTTGGCTAGACTACTCAGAACAAATCCTGAATATCTTGGGGAGCTAAAAAGTTTAATGGCTAATCCATCCCAGATGGAAATAGTTTTGGGACAGTCTCCTTCTCCATTTTCTGCTAAGTCTAATTACGCTCCTGGAATACAAAAGGCTATGAGGTCGTTACAGTGGGAGCCGGCCTATAAGTTAGACGCAAGGCATGCGCTTGATCCCTCAGAAGTAGTTCGTGGGCATATAGATCCAGATCCAACTCTTCCCGGCAGAGACGGAGTTGTATATGCTAGCCCCTCCGTACACACCGCTAAAAACTATGTGGGTAAGGGAGCAGTTTCAGATTCGTATTCCGGATCCCCCTCTTTGCTGCCTGAAGGTGGATTTATTAGTGAGTATAAAATAGATCCAAAAACGCACAATTATTATGAATCAGCAGGGATTGAGAGGGGGAAGCCTCCCGTACATCCGGACAGTGCCGGATTTGCGTATGAAGTAGATGTTAGAAATGATACTCCAAAGGCCACTAATATAATATTACCGAAGAAAAGCCAGTATGCACAGGTGCCCGCAGATAAGAAATGGAATTATATACGGAATAATTTGTCTGAAAAATTAAGAGAGGGAACATCCTCGCGTGCTGTATTGCCTAGTAAATATCTAGCAGGTGTACTGGCCAATGTCGCAGCTGCAAAGGCAGGGATAAAGTACCCAAAAACCATGTTTCATAATAATATACTGGAACGTGCGGCTGCCTCCCCGATGGGAAAGAAGACGATAGAGGGCGCGACAGGCATGTTAGACAAAGTAAGGCGCCTATTCAGAAAATGGAGCAATGTAATTTAAACTGCAGTTTAAATTGTAGTTCAATATATTTTGTCTGTTGACTCAAAAGGCTTATTAAGGGTATTACTAACTTGCTCTATTTTTGGAGATAGATAGTTTCCGACGCTATTAGTCGCGTCAGTCACGGCGTCGAACATTCCTGGTGTAAAAAAAGTTGGGTCCTACGGCATGCTTTAGCATATTGGCCTGTTGTGCACCATTAGTGCCTATAATCGCCAACTTTTCTAACACTTTTGATTCGATATCACTAGCTAGTTTAGTTAACATATTAAATATCCCTTGGATCTGGTCCCATATAGGTTACGGTGATGTCATCCGGTATATAAGCGGCTATTCTATCAAGGTATACCTGGTCTTCAGACTCTTGTATATTGATTGTTCCGTCAACCTTATGCGTTTCCACACGTATAATGAATGGAGTATGCACATGAGTTACTCCCACGGAGTAGCAGTAGTCTATTATATCTGAGGCCTGCAGCGATACACCGTTTTTTAGGTTATAAATAAAACTTCTAAGCAAGCTAGCTATTCCATCTACAGCTTCTGGAGCGTAATACGCGATGTGGAAACTGGTGAATGCAGGCTCCATGTGCTTGACATACAAATCTGCGCACACGACTCTATTATCTGAATTAAGTACCCAATCCTGTAATGAGCGTAGTTCAGGCACCCACTTGTATTTTAACTTTATAGTGCTCCCAACGTAGCTCTTATGCAGAGTAAGTTGTATAGACTCATAAATGGAAAATCTTGTCTTGGGATCAACTCCACTGATGCTCCACTTATTTTTAGGTATTGTTACTCCTATAGAATCTAATGTCAGTGGGTCCAGTACCTCTATCTCGTCTATACGTATTACAGGGACGTTGCCGAAAGATCCGACGTTCATGTCGATTACTTCTGGGGCTAACTCTATGATCTTTTCGTCGTCAGCTAAGCCAGAAGTCTGGATGTATATATCCACTTTTCCACCTATATGGTATCCAAGTATCTCATCACGAAGCATCTCTGGATCCCTGAATCCAATAGGCTGGATGTCTTTCACAAAGGTAAACTTTTCTGGAATAACGTAGGTTATCCCCTTCTTGGTAACGAGGTCTCTTACGGTTATGGCTGTTTCTATTCTGTCCTTTAGTTGTGTGTTAGTCTCCGCGTTATCTCCTCCAGCAAAGTCATTTGGGTTGAGTATAGCTGTAACACCTGCGGGCATCGGACTGGATGACTTGGTTATCGATCCGGATGGAATGTTGTATTCTGCACCTATGGCTTCTGCCTCGGTCAGTATGTCTACGTAGTACAGTCCATTATCGAAGTTGAGAGACATCTCTTCTGCAGTTATGGCTACTTCCTGAATAGTGTAAAATCGCAATCCTTGAGAAGATATGAACTCTACTTCAGCAGGGATAGTAGTTACTACGGGCTCTTCAAAATAGATTCTGACCACTCCAGTGGCGACATCGCCAGTCTTCCTGGTAACAAATACATTAGATGCTAACGCATCCGCTGCGTCTGTGCTTAAGTCCTCAAAGTTGGAGAAGCTCAATCCTGATCGGATTGCTTCCAATTCTGTAGTGTATGGAGTAAGAAGTCCTGTTAGCGGCTTTACTGCCATATCTCTAAGAGCAGAGCCTTCCCTGCCTGCCTTAACTTCTGGATCGTATGTGTCCAGACCTCGCACTATCATGCCTTCAATATCGATGTTAGTAAGGGGGACTCTATCAGAATACCTTACTGATCGTGCTAACAGCGCAGGCAGATCGTTGACCTTAAGCTTTCTTGAGCGCTCTAACGCGCCTATATCTGGAGCTAGCCCTAGAAACAGATCCCCATACTTCTTGCCTGAATCTATACACGGGGATTGGTCAGACACAAGGAAGTATCCCCAGGGGTCAGCGTTGATATCTTCGTATTGAGGATCTATACGTCTGATATATTGAATAGCATATACAGTTCCATTAGTAGCCGTAGTCTTGAACTCTGCACAGTTGTTCCACACCAGGTGTTCCATTGTTACGTTGGATCTGTTTTGAGAGTGCGCCAACACGCCTAGATTAGTGAAAATAGTATTGAGCACATGTACATTAGAGTACTCATCTGCGTAAATACCGTAGGATACATGCGTAGATACATTTCCTGGCGGATACTCATGAGTATATGTCTTTCCAGCTCCATGGATACTCATGGAGTATAATTCCACCGCAGAGTTTATTACCTTGACAGCGCAACCACATTTGTAGAAGGTAGCGTGTTTTATTCTCTTGTTTGGAACAACTTGGTTTATATCAGAGATCTGAATGCCTGTATGGACTTGGCTGAGCTGTGCGCCATTAATCAAGAAATCTACAGTGGAAGCATCGGACTGCAGATCTATACCTATAGCTCCGGCAACCAAGTCGCTCTCTATATTGTGGACTAGATGCCCGTCTACAGTTATCTGACGAGTTTCTGGCTTGATCCATAGTCCTCTGAACAGCCCGTTATTACTGGTTATATTCTTAACAGAATTGCCAAACAGGGAGTATGCCCCGTTGCCATCTACTGCTATGAAGCTGCAATTGTCGCTGTAAGAGTTGTTCATTCCATCACAGCCACATGCCGATATAGTAGCGTTGCATGCATACAGGGATATAAGCTCTCCGCTAGTTCCCACGCCTTCCCAATTCCTATGTATGTGACAGTTCACTATTTCTACATTTGAATTTACAGCGCGTATCGCATAGGTGTGGTTTACAACGCCCGGGCTAGTATTGGGCATGCTCATTAAAGTAGCATTCTCAATACGGATATCACTACAATTGACTATGTATAATGATGCCCCGGAAGAATCCACAGCGGAGGGCTGCCACACAGTATTACTGGATATGTTACCCGCACTGACCAAGAATCTTATGGTTACGTTGGTGAGATTCTCAAGTCGTATAGTTGTGGCTTCATTAAATACGTGCTCCGAGTCCTCGTTGCCATAAGAATCATTAATGATTATCTCATCCCCATGTACTACGTGAGGGAGTACCGAAGAGATGGTCTTATACGGCTTGGCAGCAGAGCCGTCTCCCGTGACGTCACTTCCAAACTTAACATCTATATAAAGTCGTCTCATCGGTTACTCCGTCCTTTTAATTCTTATCTGATTCGCCAAACTGATATCCGCCTGCTCCCCTGCTTCAGACACAATAAGCGCCCTAACTTCCAGGCAGCCTTCGTCTTCCAGGTATTCTATAGACAGCAAAGTAAGCGATTTAAGTCTTTCTTCTGGAAGAATGTCAGTAGCGGATTGCTCCAGTATAATCTGTCTTTCTGACAAAGAGATTATATGGGCCATGTCCGCTGATATGCGAGGGATATCTGCAGTGCTCAATCCTCTAGCAGAGTAAGAGAGTAATCCCCCGCCGTATTGTGGGGCAAATATATCTATTCCCGGAGTCGTCAAAACTGTCTTGGCACACAGCTGAAGCAGAACTTCCATGCCTCGTGCGGCCTTTGGAACAGTGTTGAAGGCGAAGGTAACTCTTCTTGATTTGGGGTGTACCGCTAAAATGTTTATGTCAGACATCTGGATACTTACTCTGCATCAGCTGCGTTATTATCTCTATCGGATGTATGAAAGAGGAAACGAAGCTGTCCAATGACTTAGCAGCAGAACTCCTTTGACTCGCTAGATTTGCTATCCACATAGACATCATAGCTCTTTTGTGTTCCCCTGACAAGTAATTGGATACGATATTTATCATGTTCATATCGGCAGAGGTAAGTTTAGTTCTGGCTTTAGCGGAGAATTCTCCTAGCGCCGCTACCGCGTTACCAGCTTTAGTGAGGAAGGCTGGGCTTTCCAGAGTTTTCTTGAAATCTGTTATTTGCCCCTGGATAAGGGCATCTCTTGCAGCTGGGGCTATTTTGCCTATTGAGTCCATGAACACCTTTACGTCAGTAGTGGCCGGAGGATCGTAGGCATTTAGCACAGTTTTAAAAGTTCCAAGAGAGCTCTTTATTGTCCCAAGAATGCTCTCGGTATTGGCTCTTAATTTTTCTATAATAGTAGGGGCAGATGTTTTCAACATCCCGGTAGCATACTTCTCCGCCGTCTTGGTTATCGCCTTGAGATTATATTTAAGCTGTCCTATCTCATCGAAGGGAAGTTGTACCCCATTCAGTCTTCTAGTAAATGACTGCATCTGTTTATTAGATTGGGTGCCCAGATCGGATAGTTTATCTTTTATCTTGGTATTTCCCAGAGAAGTTATCAATCCAGCTACTGCATCTGCTTTACTCTTTAGATCTCCAAACGCCGACAAAGCAGCGGCTGGGTTAGATTTAAGCATACCAGGTATGGATCCAAGCATAGAACTAGATGATTCCAATGCTTTGTATATCTGTGAAAAATTCTTGTTGAATATATCTCCTGGCTTAACTATAGTGGCTACCTGATCCTTGTAACTCTCCAGCCGGGTCTTCCATGACTGTATCTGCTGAAGTGTGTCCATAGCTGAGGACGCCCTGTCTACCATGGACATCGCATTTCCTGAGAATGCAAACTCAGCCCCTTTAGAGGGGATCATGGAAGATATGTTATTCAAACTAGACACTAAGTCTGTTATTCTGAAATCTGAAAAATCCTTACCCGAGGATATGCGCGATTGCAGCGCAGAGGTCTTATCCAAAGCCGCTTTTATAGAAGCCTCCACATCAGGGATAGCCGCTGACATCTTATCTATTGTAGATGGTATCGGAACTTTTTTAACTATCTGGGCGAATTCGTCCATGAAGGACAACGCATCCTTGCCCAATGTGTCTATGTCCGATTCTAATCCACCTACGGTAGTTGCTAAAGACTTGGCAGAGGCAGAAACCAATCCCTCCACGTTCTTAGCTATATCATCGCTCATAAACATCTGCTGACTTAACGCGGAGAACTGGGAAAATAACACATCCTCTTCGTAGTTCTTGCTTTTAACTCGTTCTGGTATCTCTGTTAGTACCGATGCAACTATGTTGGATACTTCTTTTGCGGCTCTAGATAGCTCCGTGGTAGTTTTGTCCGATCCCATATTCTTTGATATGGTATTAGTAAGCCTGGCCATGCCATAATCGCTCGTGTCCTTGAGCATGGTCACCAGCTTTTTGGTATTAGCCACTTCTTTTCTTCTATGGTCGGTAAATTCCAGTACCTTTGATAGTCCGTCAGACATCAGTAGCCTCTCAGTGCTCCGCTGGACTTTAGTCGTCCGGCTATCTTGGATTTGATTTGAGTTATCATGCTAGGGCTAATCCCCAGTGTGGATGCTATCTCAGTATTGGACAGCGCGGGCTTACCGTTAAGTCCGTATACATATTCCATAACTTCTCTGTCCATTCCATACAGCTCTGCATGAAGCATGATGATACTGTCATCCAGCTCAGATGTGTTCTGGTCGTACACATTTACATAGTTTATGTCCTGGATTAGATCCTGCCGCAACTCTTTTTCCAGGAGTTTTAGTTGCTTAGGTGGAACCTTCATTTCATCGGCTATTTCAGTGTAAGTAGGCGGCCTTCCCAGCTCCTGCTCCAGGTTGGATTTAATCCTGTTGTAGGTGCCTATCTGAATAATTCTAGGCTCTGGTATCTGACCCATATTCTGATACGTGTACACATATCGATGTAATTTCTGCCCAGCGGTATTAAACAGATAGGTATTTAGCTGAGCCTTCTCAGGGTCGTAGCCGTCAAGGGCGTTTATGGTTAGCTTAGTCATCTGGGCTTTTAGTGCAGACCTCGGAAGATTACCATGCATCTTGTTTACATGGTGCTCTATGATAGGCTCCAACGATTTAAGCAGCGGCTTGAGCGTCTGATTGTTAGGATTGGCCTTCCATGTTCTCCACAGTTCAACTTCTTCTTGTTTAGTCTTAGCCATATATGCTCCTTATTTTGCAATCAAACCCGGCTTGTTATAGTAGGCTTTTACATATTCCAATACTCTGGCCTGTTTGTCAACTGGAGTATGCTTAGCTGTACTTCCATCGGCCTCTTTAAGCGTGTAAGCGTTAAAGTCCATGCCAGTGTCATTAGTGTTAGTAGCACTTCCTACCCATACAAGAACATCTGATACTTCTGTATCAGATACCGACCCGGACGCCTTTTTAGGGGTACACTTATATGTCTTAGTATACACATCAGTCATAGTCACTTTGTTTCTGGCGCGATATTTTTCTGCAAATATTCTCTTATCTGGGGCGCTTTCATAGGCGTCAGTAAGGTATCTAATACATGCTTGAATTTGTGATGTGGAAGAAGCAGTAGGCGACAAACCTGGAGCATCCGTAGTATATATAGATCCACATCCATATACCTTCTCATACATTCCACTTATTCTCTCTGGAAGTAGGGCTTCTATGTTTAGCCATAACGGAGGAGGAGGAAGCTCATCGATGGTCATTATCATCTTGGGACATCCTATTTCCAGTTGAGAGGACACCGATCCGTTGCTGTCAACAGAGTACGATACCCCCTCTAGCACGCCTAGAACGCTGAATTCATAATCTAATATAAGTATTGGCATACCCACTGCAAGATCATCTAACAGTTCTCCTGTCACGTTGCACCCTCTTACGCTTCCTCTCGCCATGAAGTGCATAAAATCTGCGTATATTTCGGCGTCAGAATCGCTTAATGACGCAAGAAGGGGATTTCCGGCTCCCCTGGAATTTATTGTGGCCCCAACCATAGTTTCTTCTTGGGACATTATATCAAACGCAAACCTCTGCATGCTGACTTGCGTGGATATGTCTGAGTTTGCTCCCACAGGCACACTGTTAAGCACACTTTTTATATCCTTAAAGAACGCATCTGCGTGATTTGCTATTGCCACATAGGACACAGACGAAAAGGCGTTTCCTGGTGTGGCCATCTGACCGTTACCCGCTTTAATAGGGAACGCCATAATAGTTCTAGTAGGCTCTACCCAGCTATTAGGGTTGAAAGACAGCGCCCTGTACATGTTAGGGAATATGACGTTGCAACAAGGAGGGAAATACGAATGCATGAGAGGATGGAATAATAGGCTGCCATCTATAGTGGTACAGTCTACTGACATCTTAAAGAATATTAGGTCCAGCAACTGTAGTATCAGCGGTTTAAGCTGCATACTGGATCTAGCGCTTCCTACTATGGAATCTACATATTTAATAAATGCGTCTATCTTTCCAATGGGTCTAGACCTCGTGGCATTAGTGGTTGACTCTGTAGTGGATTCCAATAGCCCTAATCTAGTGCCCATTCCAGTATCTGGCAGGGGCCGCAGCGATTCTAACAGCTTAGCCCTTGGCATTTCTATCTTCCAGTTGTAGGGGTTGGATGACTGATATATGAACTGGATCATGTCTATTACCGCAGCCAGAATATCGCCTTTATTCTTCTTTATTGCCACATCTATCGCGCTTGTTATCGCGTTAGAATACGACATGTTGTACCCTTTTAGGGCTTCAGTTAGAATGGTCTTTCTTATATCCGGGGCCAGTACTAGATTCTGGTTGGAATACCCTTGACCTACTTGCAGTCCAGCAGAGATTATAGCATCTCCGCTTAATACCACAGCGGTATCTTCCGATCTTAAATGGCTTTCTACATTCGTCGGTGACCCATCTGGAATTATTCTAATCCCATTGGGCAAGTCCGCGGCGTACTTCTCCGCCTCTTTAGCACTTATTCTGCCACCAGCAGATATATTTCTGTTGCCAAACTCTACAACAGTCATGACATCCCATCTGCAGTCGATAGACCCTATCTCTAGACTTAGCTGCCTGGATCCAAATTCTTTATTGTATACTTTATTCTTTAGCAGCCCGTGAAACTTCAATACAGGCTCAGAAGTTCCTTCCTGTTTAAACAACTGCACTACCATCCCTTTGGTAAACAGTAAGCCTTCTTTGATAGGTAGAATATCCACTACTAATGACGCCCCGGATCCAGATATAGATCTTACGGCCAGGGAGCTTATAGGGACTCTAACACCTTCCACATATAAAGTGTATCGTATGTGCTTGCCGGATACTTGCATCGGTTAATCCTAAATAAATCGATTTAATCTGGTGTTTCCACTCGGTTGATTCAGTATACTAAGTTTTTCTTCTATACTCAACTCCGACGCTTTCTTTAATGCAATCATATCTCCCATAACTGTTCCAGGTTTTGCATTGGCTATTGCCTGACGAACCTCATATGGGGACTTAGGGGTCTCTGTCTTGTTCTGCTCTTTTCTAATCTCGTTGTCAAGAGTCTGCTTTTCTACTTCCTCAGTAGGAAGTCCTGGAGGTCCGAACATAGCACTAGACACTTTCTTCCATGTGTCTTGTCCGGATATTATGTCCATGTTTGGTAGCCCATTCATGAGGTTAGTCATGTGTTGTATGCCTGAAACTATGGTGGATCCAGGGGTGTTAGAGCTGGCTACCTGCACACTGGAATCGGAGAGTATGGAAGACCCCCGTTCTACCGGAGTATTGTACCCATTCACATGCGTACGCTGCACCATCAACATGCTGAACTCGAAGTTTGCCAACACATTCATCTCTGCTGATTTACTCATGTTCATGTCCAGGATAAACCCTTCTATAATCTGGTCTTCGTACACCATCATTATACGGGTATTATTTGATATGGACATAGTTCCGCGGAGATACTCTTCGTAAAAGAATCTAAAGTCGTTAAACCATTGTTGGTTGTAGGTATCCAACAGTGCTCCACTAAAGGAATATATAGTTGGCTTAGCTCCGAAGAAGAAGGATACGGTGTCCCCGTTTAACGACTGGAATATGAAGTAGCGTTCTTCCAACCTAGACTGTACTGATCTTAATAGAAAACAGTCAATGAACCCGACCGAAGACTTGCCATAGTTATACATGCTCCGATTGAACTCTTGCTCATTTGCTCCAGCAGCAGGATAAATTCTTATCTGAGCAGGCATGTCTATCTTGGCTTCGAACCCGATAGGGCATTTATCTCCGTACACATTCTTTTCCAGCTTGTCCGGAGAAGTTGCTGCTTTGTACGCAGCGGTATCTGATTTTACCTTATCGAAGTTAGCGATATCTGATGGAGTGTCATAGATGGAGAACTTGGTCACTGGGGATTTATTGGTTATTGATTCCAGTATCTGTTGCTGAGTAGAAGATGGTGGAATTGGGGACATGAAAGGGGTCGTGTATTTAGATGGAAAAGCGGGGCTTTCAGTCTCTATATTGAGCATAGACCCCACAGAGCTTCCCGCCCCCTTAGTTTTTAAAAAATTGGACAGTTGCTGTTCTTTTATGCGTCTGGCGCTGTTGGCCTTTTCATCCGCGAGGGCTAGATCTGCTTGTATTTCACGCGCGATATACTCTGTCTTTTCTTTTTTAATAGCCTGCTTTTCTGCCAGGGTCACTCCAGTGTATGTCAGGACTATATCGTTTGAATAGTCAGATCCTAGTGGGGCAGCCTTCATATAGCTGAATCCACTGGCTTCCATCTGTTTTACAAATGCTTTATATTTGGCGGGGTCCCCCATCAAGTCAGAGCCATCCACAATCACTGATTGTCCTATTGATCCTTTAAACTGAGTGGAGTCCATCTTATCTGAAGCGTATGTATTAGACTGCCCACTCTTTATTTTAGGCACCCAGTCCTTGCCCATAGTCTTAACGAACTCTGGGTTATTGGAGCTGGAGGTTATGGCTGAATCCAACGCGGTGGCTACTCTATGCTGAACTAAGGTGGTATTCCCGCCAGTACCATGTTTTCCAGTTATATCCGTAAGCCCCCGCGGGTTGGATTCGCTTCCGCTGTACTGAGTTTTTAGCGCCTGATCACCCGTAGATTTTTTAGCATATTCTGGGTTAAAGTATATGCTCTTGTAGTTTTTAGTATTCTGCATTGGTTGGTTTATTGTGGTTGCCATAATAAACTCCTATCAATTCATAAGTCTGAGAGCACGGGCGCATTCTCTGAGAACCAATGCGGCGTCTTTTAATGTTTCTATAGATTTCTCTGTGACGGCGACGGCGTCTCCAGGTTTAACCCCAGATGGGCCTGTTTGTTCTTGAGTTTCGTCCAGGGCGTCCAGCGCCTGTTCGGATAATTTATCTTCAAACACTTCTTTTCCATATTGTTTGTGCTTCCCACCAAATTCAACTTTTTGGCCATTCAGCTCCTTCAGCACTTTATCCCTATCTTCTGGATTCCTACCTACCATAGCCAACTCTAGCATTTTATCCTGGGTAGATTGTGCTAGCTTATTGAATTCTACTGTCTCTTCCTTAGCTATGGCTATCATGTCTGCTTTATCCTCGGTAGACATGCCTATCTCTGATTTTAGTTTATCTGAGCCATTTTTAAACGTGTCAATTAGTTTATTATATGCCGAGTTGTCATCTTCGGCAGCGTTAACATTCTGCTTTAGAGATTCGTAGTATTTGGCAAGCTCTTCATTTCCAGCTGCTCTGGCCATAGCTATTTTTTTATCCAGTCCGGAACTAACTTCACTTTTTAGTGCTTCAGACTTTCTACCCTCTTTAGCGATTCTGGACTGGGTCAACATTTTTTTTGCCCATGCTATCTGCTCCCCAGTCATCTTGACAGTTCCGTTTTCATGTCCACGTATTGAGTCTACAAATGGGGTCAAATCTTTGCCGGTCAACTCTCCGGAGTCATGTAAAGCTTTCTTTTCTACTTCACTTAAAGTTTCGCCGTTCAAGGCTTTCATCAGTATGGCAGATGACTCAGCAGAAAGACCAGCCACTGCTGTATTCAACCCTTCCATTACTTGACCTAGCGATTTTCCGGTTCTTTCTGTAAATTTAGTACTCTTTAGAAATTTACGCATGTCGGCGCCAAGATGATTACTGCCGAGCGCCCTAAGAGAATACCCGGGATTTACATACCCTTCAGCATCCTCATACGCATCTTTATTAAGTAGGTGCTTTCTAGAATCTCTAGCGGCCTTTTCAGATGCAGATACTTTGTCTTTTCCATATTCTATGTTCTTATTTATAGTCTCGAATCCGCGGTCGAATTCATCCAATTTACCTTTATCTCCTCCGGCTCTTAATGTCGCCTCAACACGCATAGCGCCCATTAATTTCCCGAATCTATCAGCGTTAGCTTCTGTTATGTTTATTTTTTCACCTGCCAGTGCTCTTCTAGCCAACTCCATGACATCAGAATAGTCAGCATCTTCATACTCTTTATTTAGTAGCGATTCCAATGAATATCTCATAGCCGTTCCGTCTGTGGCGTATCCAGTAGCTGATCCGAAAGATATTCGCATACCCTCTCTAAGAGCTGAATTTGATTTCATCTGCTGTCCCATTACATTTCCAGCCAACATGGCGCTTTCTATTCTACTCAGCTCGTCGGCCTCATCCACAACTTCTTTAGGTGGAGGTGCCATCTCAGTCTTATAGCGCAGTATTTCTTTCATCTCCTTCACGGACATAGAAGACACTATCTCTTCTGTAGAGGCGCCTTTTAAACGTCGTCTAGCAGCTTCTCTAGTCTCCATCTCCTTGCCTGTTTCAGCGAAGTATCCATAATATTTAATGGTGTCTTCGTCTACACTGCCTTTTAGTTCATCGTTCACCCATCCACCAAGACCGGCCATATTAGTAACCATGGCAGCAGTCTTACTGGCATAATACGCTGCTATATTACTCCAGGATCCAGATATACTGTTATCTTCCACTTCCTGCCTGATTCTCTCATTATTAACTGCGAGATTCTCAGTCATTTCCTGGTCTTTGAAGTTGCCAGAGTATTCAGCGGCTTTTATCATGGCTTGCTCTCTGCTGAGTCCTCCGAACTGCATTAGTCCAAGAGTAAGAGCTTCTCGTCTACCCATGGTACTTCCACCTGGATTCATCTCCATATGGCGTTGTTGAACCATGTTGATCAGGTGTCTATTTATATCTTTTGAAGTGATAACCCCAGTGGCTATAGCTTCTTTTACGTTGAAAGAATTGTCATAGAAGGCTCCTCCTTCTACTCTTGCCCCGAGCATGTCACTGTACGCCATACCCCAGATATGCTGAGCTCTCTTTCTTCCAGCCTCTCTAGCTCCTTCGTATGTATTGGCAGCTTCGGCGTCTCTTTCTAATGCGGACCGGTCAAAGGTAACTTTTCCAGTTACGGGGTCTCGTCTTACGGCTAATGACAGACCAGCCATTACCTTTTGATCCTGGAGCATAGCCAAGTCAGACGCGAACATATCGGTAAGAATCTGCTGCTCTCCGCCGAGGCGTGCTTCGGTTTCCCTGGTCATCATTCCGGTGCGCCGTGCCCTGGATAGCATTATTCTATTCTCAGACGCTCTATCTCCGCCAAATCCAAATCCAAATCCAGCTTGATTTGACATTTGGGAGAACGCATTGCTCTCCATCATTGTGGTACCGATGTCTACTCCGGTGAGCTTAGCAGCGAAGTCTCTTCTGGCTATTTTATTAGCAGCCATAGTTGGATCAAACACGCCCTCTTGCTGCATTCCGGCCATAAGAGCCATTACTTCGCCCTTGCTCTTCTTTATAAACTTACTCATTTTATCGACCATCTTAACAGTTTGAGAGAATTTCTTTTCAAACTCTTCGAAACTTCTTAACTGGTCAAACATGCCCATGTCTGTTCCGACATTTAGGATGCTCTTTAATTCTTTTAATCTATCTGTGTACGCTTTATGTCCACCGAAGATGCTGTTGCTGCCCATTCCAAACATATCCCCAGAGCTTGCTGCCTGTGAAGCCATTTTCTGCACAGTGTCAACTACTCTTGCGCGCTGTGCTGCGGAGAACCCGCCCGCTATACCTCTATCGTTGTCTGCAGCTCCGAACTGGAGTATTCTATCTGATTTGGCGACCATAGCTTTTTCCATCTCATGGACGCTTTTGAAGTTAGAATAGATATCTCCGGCGTACTGTATACCTTTATCAGTAGCATACATAGTAGCGAGGGACACGGGGTTAAGAAACATAGATCCTAAGGCTCCACCCACATATGCAGCGCCACCCGCTACCCATCCAGCGGCCATTCCAGTAGCTGCCCTAAAAGAGTTTGTAGCCATCATTTTTCCTATCGCACCTTTGGCACGATAGACGGTGTTCATGCTAAACAACCCTGGAGTTGCTGGAGTTGCTGCACGCAGTGCAGACACTGACTGCGGAGCTCCTGGAACTAGTGTAGAGAATCCTTTTTGTAAGGAGGATTCAGCTGCTTCTTTATAAAAGTTTTTAAGATATGCAGCTGACGATTTTGCTCCGGATTCTGCCAATTCTTTTCCAGTCTCACCTATCCATCCTGTGACAGCAGATGGCATTCCACCTGCAATATAATCTAGCCCACTTCCTACTACCATCCCACCAAGATTGGCAGCTCCCCTGGCTGTTTGGCCTACCAATGTACCCGCCGCTCTACCTAATCCTTCGCCTAATTTATGCCCAAAATTGGATCCGGCAGCGTTAACCCCCGCCCAGAAGTTAAAACTAGACGAGGCAATTCTAGCTATAGGAGAAGATGTGCCCCTATACATCCCGGCTTTGTCGAAAAGTTTGGAAGCGTTATCTCCTAAAGCATCTTTCCAGGCAGTAGCAGTTGCGAATCCGGTCTTTTCCAGAACGGCCTTTGGAACTCCATTGTTTGTCCACCTAGCTAAATCCTGGATGGGACTTCCCCAGAATCCGTATGTAGCTGCTGCCCCAACAGCGAACGCTCCAACTGCAGTAGCTGTTCCATGGGTATATCCTTTAGCGGCTAACTCACGTTCTTCGTTGTATTGAATTCTAGAATACGAAGAGGGCAGCTGCGGATTGGTGCCAAAGTAGTGTCCCCCTACAGCGTTTGTCCAACCCCACTCGGTAGTAGACGAAAACTGTGCGTTATTCCGAGATAGGTTGCTTAAATCTCGAGCGGTGCTTGGATTCCAGCTATAGGGGGACGGTATACTCATGGCCTTCGTTTTCTCCTAGGCGGTGGGGACTCCTCTATTGGAGTCTTTCGCCTTATTAACTTATTGTTAGTGTATCTTCTGAACTGTTTCAGATCTACGGTGACCTTCCAGTTATCCATGTCATCCAGCAGAGCATTTATATGATCCATTTTGGTGATTACTGGAGCATCGTCCATAATTATGATACGCTTCAGGCGTTCCAGGCACTCGTTAGCCCCATCAGAATCACCTGCTCTGGATTTAACGTTTATCAATAACTTATAATAGTCTATCAACTGAGAGTCCAGTTGAGCATCTATAAGTCCCTCGATTACGTGCTCAGAATATTTGGATAGATCTATACCTGAGGCCATAAGCCGGAGTCTTCCTCTGACGTATGGCCTCTTTCTTAGTTTTTTAAGTTCTCTTTATCAGAGAACGCGGCATCCGCCGACCGCTCAAGTAAGTTGTACTTCTTTATTAGAATTGACAACAGTACTCCGGGAACGTTAGCCCTTACGAAACTGAGCTTGTCTTCTATTTTTTTATCTTCCAGAGATACCTTACCGTACTTGGTTATGGTTCTGGCTAGCACTTCAATAGTGTGCGCAGCGGTGACCATATCGGTGGATATTTCTTTCTGGATGAGATTCCACAGGATCTTATGGGTTTCTTCAAGTTCTTCAGAAGACAGCAGCTTCATGGTGACCTTGAATCCGCCTTTTAAGTCGAAGGTATGCTCAATACGTCCACTAAAGAAGAAGTTCTGGAGGTCCAACTCCAGTAGTGCTTCTTCTGGTGCGGATTTTTCTTCGGCTTCCGTCTGCTCTTTAGCTACAGTAGGCTCTGATGAGGATAAAGTGCTTGCATCCATTACCGGAGTTTCTTTAGATTCCTCTTTTTTATCCTTGTGGATAGAGGTTTGCATACGTCCAGTTGGGTTCATGATAACGCTCCTTGTGTTTATTTGTCATCTATAGAGTACCATCTTCATGGGTCTACGTCAATATTTATGGGTATAAGATTTGTATCTTAACTTGGAGGTTATTTATGAATCGTAATGCGGGGTTCACGCTGATCGAACTTCTGATAGTCATCGCCATTGTCGCACTGCTGGTAGCGATTGCGCTTCCATTTATTCACGCGTTGACATATGGTAACGCCAATTACACTGCAGGCAGGACCTTCAGCGTACCCATTCGTGGTGGGGGATTTTATGCGCATGAAGTACCCCCTATTGTAACCATTGACAACTGCGAATATTTTTATCTTCCAGTAACTGGATACCCAGGGTATGCACTTGCACACAAGGGAGATTGTGTCACATGCAGAGACGCAATGATAGATAAAATAAAGGAGGCCATAAATGCTGGAAAAGCTGAAGCAGTATCTCCCTGAAAAAGATGTATGGGTTCTTAGCGCGCTTCTTTCTGACTCTGCGGCTGTATCGTACGATTTCAGGCGTATGGATAGAGCATTTATTGGGGCTGGTATGTGTTTAACCCCTGGTAAATTGGTATGTCCGGAGAGGCACTTGTTGTCTATGTTCCGTATATTGTATACCATGGGATGCATGGTATACGTAGACATGCTTCCACTGTTGAGTACTATATATCTTCTTCGCACTAGAAGAGCTATAGGAAAGCGTTGCCCGATAGACGAAGTAAAAAATAATTCTTATTACGCAAAAGTGATTGGAAAAAATGTTTTTGATTTGTGTTTAAAAAGATTCAAACTCATACATCCGGTCATAAACTTCGGGGTAGATGCCGTACCCATTGACATGGAAAAGGCATCGGTGGTATCTATAGATATGGCCAATTCGACCAGATTCTATGCTGGAGAAAAGATATTTTTAGTGGAGGCTTCTCCGGCTAGAGCTGAAGACTTCGATTCACTTTTGCGCAAAAAATCACCCGCGTTCGAGGTAACTTCTACGGGTATATTAATGCCCGTTAGTATTTCGTCACCCACTACAATGGAGGATTTATGACTGGATTTAAACTGGCATACAATCCGTTCATTGTAATGGTGTTCGGATGTATAAGCGGAATAGTGGTGAGATCGGGCAGATTTATAGAACACCTTGGAATGAAAGTATATTGGACTAAATATGGCTTGCTAGCCGTATCTCCAGATCATACTATTGTGTACCTTGTGCACAATAATGGCAGCTGTTTCAAGACAGAGTATCCGCCTTTGAGTAAAGCGTATATCCCGGCAGAGTTTAAATATCTGCCCAACACCTGCCAGACTGATTACGAAATATCTTTAGTCGAGATTGCTCACGGAGTTGTGGTTAGGTCACTGACTCCAGATGAGCATGTGCCTGATGTTAAGAAATTAAAATCCCTGGCAGAGACTTTTATGAAACCAATTGAAATAGCTAAGGAGGGAGCATGGCTAACCTGCTGACAAGATACGGTATCGTACCAGATATGTCTAAACGATACAGTATCAGTTTCGTTGACGACTTTCTTGACTGTTCCTACAGATCTTTTCTGAAAAGATTTGTAAAGATATATGAGGAAGATATAGACCTGCCGCGTACTTTCGGGACTGGATGCCATAAAGGACTACGCAGAATCAACAAAGCGATGAAAGAAGGTCGCGAATACTGCAAAGACTGCAAGTTTGACTGTAAGCTTAGCAGCCCAAACAAGGCCGCGGCTATGGCTAGAACTGTTGAGGAGTGCAAGGTAAAACAGATACTCCTGGAAGAGTTCTACACCGAAATGGATTCAGACTTCGAACGTAAAATAATTGAGAAGGGCGTGGCTAAGGGTAAGCCGGTATCTGATATAATAACAGATCTGGAAAACCACAAGAGGTACGCGCTCAATGGAATGTGCTCCGCCCTGTTCCAGAAGCAGCCGATTGGAGAGGTCCTGCTCACAGAGCAATCCGTATTCGGTAAGATCGGTGAGTTCGACATGATAGGGGTAATAGACCTTGTCCTTGGTATAAAAGGTAAATCTCTTGTTCTTGACTACAAGACTGCTGCTAGCGCGCCAACATCCGCATTTCCTTTGCGACAGTTGGCTGTATACGTGCACCTTCTTGAGCAGTTGGGATTTCCAGTAAATGGAGTTGGGGCTCTTTACATGTTAAAGAAAGATCCCCCAACAAAGCCGAGAAAGAATAGCAAGCCATTCAAGCAGACAGAATTAATGTTCCTGAGCGTGGATAAAAACAGATCTGCATGTGAAAACGCAATTAAAGAGCTTAATGAAGACATCATATCTGTGCATGATTCCATATTAAATGGATGTTTCCTAAGAAATAGAGGGTCGATGTACTGCCCCTGCAGCGCGGCTGAATACTGTAACAGTACTGCTAAGCTGGAAAAATATATCGCGGGAAATCCTCCACAGAACAAACCTGAAGACCGTTAATAATCTTCGGGTATAAGTCACTCAGTTGCACGACGGTGTAACTATAACATATAAGGAGATATCGATGAAAAAAGACGTAGCTACGACTGAAACTGCTGACACCACTGCTCTTGCTGTTATGGACGGAGCAGCACAGGACGCGCTGAAGGAAATGATGGAAAAGGTACTTAAAAAAACTACCAAGTACAAACTGTACCCAACCATTGCAGCACAGCACGGTGTCAAAAAGCCGAAGTTCGAAGTTGAAGGTCAGGACGACCAGGATACCATATCAGGCGTCGTTGTGCAGTACGAAACGATGCGCGAGTACAGAGAAGGGAAAGATGACCTCGCTCCAACCTGCAGTTCTGTGGGTGGACAGTATGGAACAGCGTTCGGCAAGTGCTCAGAATGCCAGTATGGTAAATGGGAAGAGTGCGATGATGGCAAACGCAGAAAAGAATGCAAAGACAACGTAAAGCTCATTATCGTAGCAAAAGGCCTCCCAGGTCGCTATGAAATGAAAGTGGCTCCTACTTCTATGAAGAACTGGTCGGACTATGAAAAGATGCTCGCAAATGATGAGCAGATTCCCGTAGCCGCGACCGTAACCAACATTGGCCTCACTGTTCAGTCTGTGACTGGCAAAAAGCCATGGTCAGTATTGACCTTTGAAATGGGCGAAAGTATTGCCGAAATTGATGACAAAGCCTTCCAGGCTGAAGTGTTCAAAGGCATCGCCGAATGCAAGAATATATTCGTTCCTACCAAGGAATCTGCCGTACAGGGCAAAAAACCAAAAGTCAACTCCGGTCCCGCTATTGAGGATGCCGAAGTTGTAGACGATGACACCGCTGTAGAATCAGTTGATTCCGGTGAAATCCCATTTTAATCTAGACAATTAAACTTTGGGGGAGAGCAATCTCCCCCCAAGGTTTTAATATAATCATTTTTTTACATTTAAATAAGGGAGTTATATGAAAGAGCTGTTTAAAGACACGGTAAAAATCACGTATAAGCACAAAAAGGGAGATACGTATGTCTGTCTCGGCACAATAAAAAATCCGGAGGAAGACAGTAAAGAATACGTTCTATATATGAATTCTTACGGGATGAAATTTGTACGAGAGTACAAAGAGTTCCATGATGGTAGATTCATTAAATCCGGAGAAGATCGCACTGAGTACTCAATAACGGATATCGGCAGGTTAGTAATGCCTAATAGCAGACCACTAAGAGGAGAGCCTTCAGTACTATACTTCACGCAGTTTGATGTTATAGACGCTACTAACGGTAGCTCCGATAGAAAAGTATGTCTGGCATGGTATGACTGTGGCCCTGTATTTATGCTCACAAAAGAATATGTATTCAGGATGTTAAAGCAAAACATGCTGGCCTCCGAATTAAATATTTCTTCACCCGAAGACGCTCTAAAATCATGTGTGTGTCATAAATTGGGGGAGTATTACTGCGGAAGAGATGGTATGGAATCTATATTCCCGCTATGCTGCATAAATCATGGTGAAGCTCCGGATGTATTTATGCGAACAGATGTTAAGCTCTATAATTTCTGCCCTACATGTGGAAAAGAGCTGATAGTCATGCGTACCACCGTTAAGAACGGTGACAGATTCATGAGCGTATTCTGGGACGAAAATTTAACGGAGGGGTAAATGAAACGACCGCCTGAAATAACGTATACTGATGACAATATCAGTTTGTTCATACAGAGATTTACCACTGGTCACTGGGCCATGCAGGGTGAGGTTAACCTGGAGAAGTGCAGCACACAGTATGTGCCGTCAACTGAAAAGGGTCATCTGACGCCAAAGTTGGTTAAGCAACATCTTGACACAGAGATAACACTTGCCAGCTACACTATTACAAGAAATAATACCTGCAGATTTCTAGTAATAGACTTTGACATCGACACCATAACAGCTAAAAACGCCATAGGTAATCCTGGATCAGCTGCGGCAAGAAAGCAGCGACGGGAAGCCTTGGACCAGATCGAAAAAGAGGTTACTGCCACAATACTTAAAATGGGACAGGACCTTAAAATAGATCGTAACCAAGTACTCATAGAACGTAGCGGAACTAAGGGATACCATCTTTGGGTATTCTTTGAAGACGAAGTACCAGCTCTCGATGCGTACAGAATGACAAGGATTCTTGCCGACGAGCTGGATCTTACTGGGTATGAAATATATCCTATGCAGTCGTCCGGTGATGACACCAAGCCAGGGTCACTTATTAAACTACCTATGGGCGTAAACAGAAAGAACTTCGAAAGATGTTTGTTTCTTGATGACAGTTTTGAGCCCGCAGCAGATGGTCAGTGGAAAGCACTGGAATCGGTAGTTCCTATAAGCACCGCCCAGTTATCGAACATTCTTAAGCTAAAGGATACTGAAGCTGACAGAATAGAGGATGACACACTAGAAGACGTATCACAGCTCGGTGGATCGATAGATCTGATGATATCTAAGTGCGCTGCGCTAAAAGCAATCGAAGATAGAGCTGTAAACGCCAACCCAGATGATGGGAATATAAATCTGTCTCACGATGAGAGATTGTGTATCCTGTCGCTGTTCAAAAAGTTCGGTGTCGTAGGCATATCCAGGATACACGAGTTCTTGCAGAACACGGATAACTATGATCATGACAAAACGAACAAGATAATAGAGAGCTCCGGAATAAAACCTATGCGCTGCGAAACAATGAGGCAGCGTGGTATATGCCCAAAGGAGTGCGCTGAGATACAGGCATGCGGGGGTAAGAGCCCGATAAAGTTGGCTATTACCGGAGGTAAACGAGGTCGAGCCGGGGTATATGTTCTGAATTCTCTATCCGAGATTGAGAATCCTATCATATGCCATAAGAATGTCCGAGTCGATTTCACAGTGTGCTCTCTTATTGATAGTCCGTATTACAGTTCAAAGAAGTTGGTGTTTGCAGAGTGTGACGAAGGAAGCTGCCCTAACTATAAGGAAAAGTGCTCGTGCGAAGAAAGAGATGAGATAAAGACAGTAGCTATCGACGAAGCCGATAAAATGCACATACAGGTGTACGGTGTCGACGACAAGAAAGCCATGTCTTTCCTTAAAGCTAGAGTAAATGGGTGCACCCAACCAGAGAGACTCAGACTGTGCGCAAATCCTGAAAAGCATGTGGTGCAGCCGTTCACATGTTCTAATATAGTGTACTCAATAGGAGAAGCGGCTATTGAAAAGGATGGACCTCCTGAAGATGCGGATGCTCCCCTTGCGGCAAAAGAAATGAAGGACTACCTGGCCTTCTTTCTTGGATCCAGCCTTGAGACTTCAAAAACGTATCGTGGGTACGGAACAGTTCTTCCTAATCCGCATAATCAGAGTATAACAATTCTGTTTAACAAGGTAGAACCTCTTAATAGCCAGATAGACGGATTCACTATAAACGATTCCAACAGAGAATTGTTCGAACAATGGAAAGCGTTGACCCTTGAAGAGAAGATTACTGACATCAGGGAAAATGTGGCGTTCATATATGGCAGGGATGACGTAATATTGGCCATACTACTCACGTTCTTTTCTGCTCTTGAGTTCTCTTTTAACAATACCCCTGTATCTCGTGGATGGGTAGATTCTATCTTCATAGGTGACTCTGGACAGGCAAAATCGCAGCTGACTGAGCGAATAATAAACTACATTGGACTTGGAAAGATAGGCTCTTCAAACAGCAGTTTCGCAGGTCTTATAGGCGGGGTAGAAAGAGTTCAGAACAAATCGTTCATTAACTGGGGATTAATTCCACGGTGCAATAAAAGTCTGGTATTTCTGGATGAAATACAAAACCTTGGGGCCGAGGTATTTACGAATTTAAGGACCGTCAGGCAACACGGATATGCTGACGTGAATAAAATCGTTAAGGGACGTCACGAGGCCAAGGTGAGGCTTATATGCGCAGCAAACCCTAATCCAAAAGAGAAGACTCTGTCAGAATTCAAATATGGTGCTCTATCATTAGCATCCGTATTAGGTGCTCCGGATATTAGACGCTTCGATATCGCTTGCTTCTTGAATGAGGCAGATAACAACAAAGACTACGTTAACAAGCTTAACGAGTACAAAGAGCCGATAATATCAAGGGAGATGATAAGGACAGCTGTATTGTGGATGTGGTCAAGAAAGCCGGAAGAGATAATCTTCAGTGAAGAAGTTACTAAGAAGATACTCCAATGCGCCATAAAGCTGGGTGAAAAGTTTGATGTTCCGTCTGTTCCGCTGTGTAACACTGCTGACATAAGGGAGAAGGTAGCCAGACTTACCGTATCTATAGCAGGTATTATTGGTCGGACCCCTGATAATGTGAAGCTTATCCCGACGGTAGACGATGTGAACATGCTGATGGCGTTCATAACAGGAACGTATTCGCATAAGAGCGTAGGGCTAGACTGTCTGCACGACGAAAAGCGAAGGGAGTGCAACGTAGACGAGGACCAGTATACTGAGCTCAAAGCCTATATCCGAACAGAAGGATATGAAAAGATGAGGAAAGTAATAACTGGCCTGTTGGATATGAAGGAAATACGTATAACTGACCTTGGTGGATGGGCGCAGGCAACACCGGAAGAAATGTCAAGGATTGTGGCAGTGTTGAACAAATTCCAAATGATAGGAATGGGGCAGTTCGGCACCTACTCAGCAAAGCCCAAGCTGTTAAAATTCAGCAAGATGCTATCTGATGAAGAAAGGAGCTCCGGAGATGGAAGTGACTTCGTGTTCTGATGTAGATGCTGATGTTATCGTTGATACTACCGCGGAGTCTCCTAAGATTGAGGCTCCAGATCCAGCTAGGGTCAGTCCATACATAACCCTGGCTGTATTAGGACTGTCTTATAAGCAGTTTGCTGAGTTGAGTAATCTCGGGTATCTGTTGGATGTAGGTACAATATGTAACATATTTGACATGCAGCCAGCAGAAGTGTCTGAGGTTTACAGGCAAGCCGGTATATACCGTCCATATATGGAGCCTAGAAGTATGGAGGCACTCCATTGTGCGATGCTGTGGCTGTATCTAACTGGAAGAGCTCAGTTTGGATTAAACGCATACGGTAAAATAGAGTATCTTGGTGGGGCGATAAAGAAGGCGGACAGAGCTCTCATAGACATGGAGCTATTTACGCAGATGGATATCGCCAGCAAGATAAACACTGTGCTAAATGTTCCGCACTCTCATTACTGGATGTCCAAGTATATAGCAGATGCTATGGTTATGGCCAGTGAAGAGGAGCGAAGATCAATACTTACAGATCTTTTGCTTAATGGCAGAAGCTCTATAGTACGCCCAGACTATGCGGAGTTGGAGAAGGTGATAAACATAGATTCCCTTAGACACAGGAGAAGACGAGTCTGCTACAGCAAGTTTCAGCTGTATTGTATGATGGACAGGATAAGAATTGAGGCCTGCCATAGATACAGAGGAAACAGAAAAGACTTCGAATTAGCGATGTGGGGCAGTGCTACGAATAAGGAAAAGGTAAAGACTGCCACAGATATGCCGATACCTAACCTGTGTTCCGAAAGTGAATGTGCTAAGACGATACTGAAATGTCTTAAGCTTGGATAAAAAAATCGGGGGAGTTATCCCCCGATTTTATTTAGGTATCAATTGTGCTGAAATTTCAGCAGTTAGCATGCGCTAACCGTATAAAATGTGTTAAAAGTTCACATTTTGCGTAAAAAATACTTTACACTGAAAAACTCGTTGAAAAAATATTGAAAAAGTTGTGTACCGATTACAAAAATGGTCGATTTTTAGTATACCTGTAACGCCTGTATTTATTACAGTGTGCTGTGATTTCATGAAAAAATGGCCTATTCGAGATTGGCTTATCCAGCCACCGGAGTCGTAGTTGGTGCAGAGGGTACGGCATTTAGGTTGTACGCCATGATGTACTTTTTATAGTTTACAGATTGGCTATAGTAAAAGATTTGAATGCGAATAAAATTGGTGCAGCGTACAAAATCATGGTGCAAAGGTGCTTACGGGGATTACGATTCACTTATTAGAGGATTTTTGGATTTATTATTATATTTCTCTATATATGCTTATTGTATCTACAAAAGTACCATTTGCACCACCTCCTTGACTTTTGCACCGACCTTAATATGACTCAAACTATTTACTGATCTTAGTTTCGAGTGCTATAACCCACCCTTGGACGGTACAACGTTTTTTTGGCGGACACTGCACCACTTATACTAGTAGGTAATAATTCCATACAAAATGAGTAATTTTTACTTAGTATCAATTTTACTTATAGGGAATATTTACACTATACATAGTACGCCATTATATACTTGGGTATAAGAAAAATGTCGATAACGTTTTAATTTATATGTTGACATTTGAATACCACCTATTGTATTATATTTTTATACATTACATATGGAGGTATATCAAATATGACGAAAACAGTCGATACTAGCGTAAAGAATATGTATTCTATACGCCAAGTAGCCGACTTCCTATCTGTATCTGTACAGACAGTAAAGAAGCTGATTGAAAAGGGTAGGATAAAGGCTATACGAGTATCCGACAAAGCTATCAGGATTTCATCTGAGGATTTGTTTGAATTCGTGAATGCTAATAAAGGGGTAGTGTAACATGTACATATGCCCATCATGCGAATATGTAGTTGCTTGTTGTAACGTACTGTGCCCAAGATGTGGCACTCCGATGGTTAAGTCAAAACCATCTACAAAGAAAAAGGGAGATACTAAATGAAAGTAGTTACTGTAACCAGGATTTCTGATATTTCTGATGTTGATCTGACCAAGCCTTCTACTGAACCTATATTCACCAGAGACGGTGCCAAGCTTGTGACTCTTAAGCTGTCCAGTCCAACTCTTAGCGACGGAATCACACGCGCCATCTCCATCCTGTTTGAAGCTATTCCTGATTCAGGCAGAACCCTGTACCTGTTTCCAGGATCTATGACTATGAACACTCAGGAATGCGTGTATACAATGGTAGTTGGCGTCAGCGGAATGGCAGATCTGGACAAGGTGCTGTTGTCAATTATGTCAGGTCCGGCAAGAGTGTCAGAACATCCAATGGTAGAGGTTGATGACAAGGATAACGTTGCGGTAGAGGTAATGGAAGAAGACGCAGAAATAGTTCAGGAGGCTATCGAACCAAATGCGTGAAGATAAGGAACTGGATGTAATTGCCGGGCTAACCGGGTGTGGGATGACAGTACTGCTATTGGTACTGGCGGTGCTAATTGTCCCGCCACTGATATTTATGGCCGGGTATTTTATTGGGTGGATACTTATGGTAACATGTGGACAGGTAGTTATAGATTCACTTAACACTCTGTTAATGGGTAGGCATACATTTCACATAAGTGAGTTACCTTACATAATTGCCGGGTTGTCTCTAATAGGGTCGTTTTTTAAATCTACAAGTACATCCACAAAATGCAGATAAGGAGATAACATGGATTTCTCTCAGTTCTCTTTAGAGTCAACTGGGAGCTCCAAAAAAGTGAACTCAGCGGTACATATAGTACCTCAAGAACACCGACTGTCTTCAATACGAGCACGACATGAAAAAGAGCTAAACGCTTTCATGGCGTGCTCTGTTATAAAGGCAGGGGAGCTTCTGGTTAAAACACGGTTGTTTACTCAGCCAGCAGAATACAGGGATATTGCATCTGTGTATTCACAATCGTACGCATCCAGGATAGAGGACGTTCTTACCCTTCCGGATCCAAATGACGAGAACGTAGTATACGTATACTACAGGGTGGCCCACATATGGATGATGAATCCAGTATCTTTAAGGGACTTGGTGGGTAACGATCCAGATCTTACCAAGGATATAAAAGAAGTTCGTAGATGGTATCTGTATATAATGAATTGCCTAACATGGTTTAAACAGCCGCTCACGCTATTCGTTAATATAGATAGCGATGAAAAGCTGGAGGATGCCAGAAACAGGGTAGCCTCTGGTAAATTCGATCTTCCATGCAACGAATTCGTGTACATGGGTATGACTCTGTCAAAGTTGGAGATAGGGGAAATATTCACTTCAAGTAAACTGTTAGGAGTGTCCTCGACAGGTAAAACTTCTGTAGTAGGCACCAAAGAAATGCCTAAGTCCATGGAATTCCCTGAAGTGGACATGGATGGGATAGAAGACAGGCTATACAATTTATTTGTGTATCTTACCGAGACTCAGGACCTAATAGGAATAGACGTAGAAACCACTGGGTTGGATACCCTGACCACAGAGTTGGTTTCTTTCGGTATCGGAGTGGATACAAAGATAGGGTTCTACGTATCTACGGCACACGGAATGCCTAAGACTAAAGCGTTATACATAGGAGAAAAGGGAGTAATTCGGCATGTAGCTAACATGAAGCTATATGGACATCCTATTAAAAACGCTACAAGATACATGAACATGTATGGGGCTAACTCCAAGAACATTACTTCAACATGTTTAAGGGATATCATATCCAGACTTAAGCAGAAGAAGTTGATATTGCATAATGCCAAGTTTGACTACGGAGTATTGTTGAGTCAGACAGGGATACGACTGCCGGTATTTATGGATACTATGCTGGCGCATTATATTTCAAGACCAGGATATGATGACATGTCCAGGGATAAGCGCGGTCTGAAGCACATAGCAGTTCAGGAACTTGGAGTTCCATCATGGAAAGTGGATCTTAAACAGTACAAGTTCGAGCACAAGGACTTAGCCGCGGCATATAACGTAAGAGACATTTGTTATATGTTAGGAATGGCGTTTCTGATGGAATTCTCTCTCAGAAAGATATGGCCACTGTTTGAGATAGAAATGAACTTCTTGCCCGTGCTGATTCACGCAGAAAGAACAGGAATATGTCTTGATGTCAAGAAACTTAAACAGATAGAAACTGATCTTAAGTTTAAGATGGAAGATATCGTGAATGAATTCTCTCTGATGTATAAAGAGGACGAGAAGTTCAACATAAATTCTGGACCCATGATTAAGGACCTGTTCTTTAACAGAATGGGTATAGTTCCTATAAAGAAGTGCAGGACTTGTGGCAAGCGACATCAGTACGAAGATATGAAGTGCCACAATGAAGAGTGCGACTCTTATGGCGTGGATGGATCAGCTATAATGGTATATGCTACGCCTGCGGGGGAGCCGAGCCTGGACAAGCACGCACTGGGCGCTCTGGCCAAAGTTGGGGTTACGCAAGCCAAGCGCCTTATGGAGTATAGAGCAGCTTCTAAACTGGTTAGCTCTTACACTAACCTGGACACTAAACTGCATCCGCTGGACGGGATGCTGCACCCTACGTATAATCAGGCCAGGACTGCTACAGGCCGTCTTTCAAGTTCAAACCCGAATTTTCAACAGTTACCTAAGAAAGCCGGTAAATACATACGAGGCTGTATTGTACCAAAACCAAAGCATTGCCTTATAGCGGCTGACTACGCTGGCCAGGAAATACGAATTCTAGCAGCGTACAGCAAAGATGAAAAGTTGATCAGAGCCTATAATCCATGCTTTTTTTGTCAGTACAACAACGACCCAGACTGGAGAAATCAGTTTGGTAAATGCGAAAAGGAGAATCACGAAAAGGGGTCCAAGTGTAATGTGGTGGACATTCACTCCTATATTACAAAACAGATCCATGGCGACGCCATTGACGTGGATGTTTCTCTCATAAAGGACCACCCCGTATACGACAGGCTAAGGACAATTGCAAAATCAGTTACATTTGCCCTGGCATACGGCGGATCTGCATATGGTATAGCCGAAACTAACGGTATACCATTTGAAGAAGCACAGGCTATACTGGATCAGTACTTTGACACCTTCCCAGGGGTCAAGGCCTACATCCTGTCCTGCCAGCTGTATGTAGACAAATACGGCAAGATAACTGACATGGTAGGCAGAACTAGACGGTTTAAATACGCTGGATACCTGAATAAGGAAAAGGAAGAAGGATTCTATGAAAGATACTACTTCCAGGACGGACTCAGAGGCGTAAATAAACAATTTGGCTCATGGGTGCGCAAGGACAGACGGGCAGCGACAAACTTCCCAGTGCAGTCACTAGCGGCATCAATGACCAAAGTAGCGGCAATCGAGCTGGACAACGCAATATTCGAATCCGGAATAGACGCGCAGATAGTCCAGTTCATACACGATGAATTACTCCTAACCTGTTATCGAGACCGTGCGTCAATCGAAAAGGCGCTTAAACTGGTAAATGACAGTATGACCGCTAAGGTAGACATGGCCAGATTCAACTTCCCAAACCATCCTTTAGGGTGGGCGTGGCCGCCATACCTGGATATGGAAGCCGATATATCGATAGGGGATTCGTATGGAAGTATGATGAAACCTAAAGAATATCTGAAGGTGTTCGACGAGGTAGACGAAGTGGTAGCACACAAAACTGCAGAGGTAGATCTCGTGGACGCACATGATGTAGTGTGAACTAAGGGGGCCTTCGGGCCCCCTATTCTTTTTAGGTATAAGAGACATATATACTTCCCAAGGAGTTTACTATGTCGGTTTTATACATATCTAACATCGGACAGATGGCTTGCTTTAACGAATTCGTGTGGATAAACGCTCGAAAAGAGTTTAACTACACTGAATCAATTTTTATTGTGTCATCCGGGCTGGAGAGCGAAGCCCGGAAATACATCGATGAAAACTCTCATGTAATAATATTGGCCCACCCATTCCATGGAACGGAGTACTATGAAAAGTACATAGATAAGATAGTTAAAACCGTCGTGACTATAATAAACGACTACCGCAGATCTGGATTGGACATAGAGGAAATAATAATAAACACCGCGGGCGGCACGGAGAAAATGAGCCTGATAATAAAAGATTGTGTCGAAATACTTAACGACATACATCCTAATGTCAGGCAAATATGGGGAGCCTTTGCAGGAACTACTTCCATATATACAGAAAAGCCAAGCATAGATTCTAAGAGTAAATCAAACGAGATACTGGCTAAGCATCTAATAGGTAAAAGAGAAAAGGCGCCTTTAAAATTACAGACGGTACTAGCCAGACCTGTTCCAGCCAGACCTGATCCCGAACAAGAAATAAAAGAAGTACCATCGATCCCCACAATCCCAGCACCGATACAAATATCTACTGCGCCTGTAGAAATTACCAGGACTCCCGAGCCTGATGTAAAAAAGAAAACAGCGTCATCAGGAAAGTCAGAAGCACAGATTCTTAAGGAGAAGATGGAAAAAGAAGAGTCACTGGCAAGAAGAAAAGCAAAGAAGCAGGAAAAGGCTAGAGTAAGAGAAGTTAATCGAAAGAGTGAGCATGTAAGAAAGATGTACCGACTTGGCAAATTGGCTAGAAAATCTGGGGATATAGAACAGATGGATTCTATATTTGACAATATAACATCGTATATATCGTCGACATTCGATAAGCTAATAGCAGAAGAGCATGTAACGGACCCAACCCCTGCCGACAAGGGTATGTCAGTCATTGAATTTATAAGGAAAAGCTTCTTCGAGTCTGACTATAAATCATCCTCTGACGAATCAATTCCAGTGGACGAAAAAATAGGGGGATAATAGTGACTAATCACTACTACCCCCTAGAAAGGTGGGAGGTTATCAGAACATAGGTAAAGTTGGCATAGGCATACCACTTTGCTGATTATTAGGCTGAACAGTGTTTAGTGCGCTTGGTAATTTAACTACATTGTTTGCGGTGGTTAGCTTAGGAGCTATGTCGTTTACTGTAGGTGCCATCTTTGCAGAAGTGCTGGGGGACTTAACTGTTGACCCAGTTGATTTTCCCCCGGTAGGGTTAGCCATACCCTTAGCCAGCTTTTCAAATGAGAGCTGGGCTATATCTCCGGCCAACTTAACTAATAGTGAGTTCATAATACCTCCATAACTATGACAAAGAAGAAAACGAAAAAACACGCAGATCCGATTACGCTACATATTACTATTAACTCAAAAATAACAATTGTCAACTACCGAGACATTCCTGAAGCGCTATCAAAGAAGATAACAAAACTGTGTACGAAAGTCAATCCTTTAATAGCGATAAGAAAACGGCAGGGACTGCCATATAGAGATCTTACAAAAAACATCTACATGTATTCATACGTAGTTGATTCCAACGAAAGTATCTCGATGCATATAGATCGTGGGATGTGGCGGGATCTTAAGCAGGTAATTGACAACCATAACAAAGTGCTGGAGTTGAGCGGAAAGCTGCCTATAGGCATTGCTATAAACATGTCTGTGGTTACCACTCCAGTAGCTTTTCCAGAATTCAAACTCGTTCTTGAAGGATATCAACAAACTGCTCAAGTAAGCGCCTTATCCAGGAATCAAGGAGTGTTGAGCTTTCCGCCTGGTGGGGGTAAAACAATACTGGCGGCGTCCATATTGGGGCAAATAAAACAGCGTACATTGGTTATAGTGCATACCGAACAGCTGGCAGAGCAGTGGTGTGAAGCTCTTGGATCTAAAACTTACGACGGTTTGCACATCGGTAAATTCTTCGGGACATCCAAAGAGCAGGGAACTCATGTTACCGTTGCCACAATACAGTCAATAGTAAATTATCACAATAAGAATGAATTCTATACTGGATATGGCTGTGTAATACTTGATGAATGTCACCATGTTCCTGCAGACACCTTTAGAGAAGTAGTTGGGAAGTGCCGAGCTAAATACAGGTATGGGCTGACTGCGTCCCTTAAGCGAAAAGACAGAAAAGAATTCCTTATGTTTTCAATATTTGGATCGGCTCTAGTGCAACTATCCTATGAGGACATAGGGGATCGAATAATAATGCCAAGAGTGGTCAGGGTAGACTTCGACGACCCCGGGGATTTGAATATAGAAGACGTGTACGCAGTGCGCAAAGGTGAGATGCGCCTGGAATATGCTTACTTGTACGGTTGGATGGCAGACAGTAAGGGCAGAAATTCCCAACTTAAAAAGGTATTGAACCACTTGGTCAACGACAGGGACGCAGTAGTTCTGATACTGACTAAAAGACGGGATCACGCGCAACTACTGCAGGATTATCTAATTAACACCTGTAAAACTACCTGTGGACTCCTACTTGGGGGAGGATCCGCAGCGTATAAAAAGAAAAAGAAGTTAATCCTGGAAGATGCCAGGGCCGGAAAATTGAAATTTATAGTCGGAACTTCTATCGCGGACGAGGGCTTGGATGTGGTCACTTTAAATAGACTGGTGCTCGCAATGCCAAGCTCTTTTGACGAGTTGTTAAGACAGCGAATAGGAAGAATAGCCAGAAACGTAGAGGGTAAAGAAATACCTATCGTTTATGACTTGGTTGATACCTATATACCCGAGCTTAACAATTCGTGGGCGGCTAGAAATAGACTGTACAAAATATTGAAAATGGAGGTGTCTACTACAGGAATTGGAGACCTGTAGTCTGTGGGTATCTAATAAAATCTTTAGGAGAACGTAATGATTCCGTACTGCAAAATAACCCCGAAAAGAATTCTCAAGTCTGACAGATCTCCCCTTTCAAAAAAGCAGGTAGGAGAACTGGAAGCACTTGAAAACGATCTCGTAGTAGCTTTAAAAGAAGTTACTGAAGAAAACATCAACGGCGCTGACATCGAAAATGTAGCAGGCATCCTATTCAAAAAAATCGTAAAGATGCTGCCAATTAAGAAGGATAAGACTCGTGAGGCGGCGGTAAAGATGTTCACCCGGGCCAGCGTTGACAGTGTAGTGACCAGAGTGCGCGCTCAGCTTAAAAACGAAGCCCTCTTGGTTGCAGACCCCGAGCCGATTAAGTATCCGTTCACAGTATCGGACGAAGAGAATCTACCGAGACTGTATATCGCTGGAAACGTCCCATTTGAAATCCTGGAGAAGTTCAAACACAGAGAACTCCAGGCCAACAAAACCCGTGTAAGAAACGGGCACGCAAAATGGAAGAAAATCGACGAAGCCGTAGGGTGACGTACCCTTTGACCTGATGCATCTTATATGATAATATCAGGTAATATGATATTATCAATAGATCAAAGCTACTCAGGTACCGGCGTCTGCTACTTGTCCAATGACGGCAGGATGGAACTATTTCTTATAAAAACTACAGCAGATATGCTGTGGGAAAAAAGAATGGAACACATCCTGTCGTTATTGGACTCAATCTTAAATATGTCGGCCATAAAGATGGAAAACCCCTCTAAAATAGAACATGTTATTTTGGAGAGCTATGCCTTTGGGGGATCCTTCAGAGGATTTCAGCTAGGTGAGCTCGGCGGAGTAATAAAATACTTTTTTTACATGAAAGGGTTTTCTGCCCGCCAGATAATGATAGCCCATCATAAAATGTTCGTAGCCAGAAATGGAAAAGCCAAGAAGGACGAGGTCATATCCGCACTTAAATCCAGATTTAGTATAGATACCTCCAATGATAACATCGCAGATGCTATTTCTATGGCGTTGATGTATTCTACTTTCTTGAAGTACAAACAGGGCACTCCTCCAGATGGAATTTACGATAAAATATTAATGGCAAAGGTGGATGAATATCTTAATGGCACAAAAAAACGAGGGAAAAGAGCGCCAAAGAAAAGCGCTGAGCCAGTTGCTAAACCAGTTCGGGAAGCAGGTTCAAAGCGCAAACGGAGATCTGATAAGGATAAATGAGCTGTGTGAATCCACCGCTGAATCTTTAGCCAATTTAATAAATGCTCAAACCACCGCAGCGCTGGTGGCTTTGCACGTAGGGATAAAATCCGAAATAGGTAGGGTTATAAACGACCTTATTGACCAGAGCGGAAAAGAGATCATTGAGTCGTTCAAGTCAGGACAACTCAAAGACAAGATAGATAAGCATATCTAAGGAGGTACTATGAAAGTACTTATAGACGGGACACTAGTTCCTGCGTCATATTACTATTATCTGCTCGATTTCAGGGACAGACATTTTGAAGGCTACGAATCTATAACCAAGATTCCCGTTACAAAGAAACTGTGTGAGTACACTGTAGCAGGGTTTGTGTCCGCTTTTAAAGCGTGTACAGAACACTCTACAGCGGAGTTAGAAGAAATAAAAAGGAGTAAAGAACATGGTACCATTGGAAAATGAAAAGGGTGGGGAAGAAGTAAAGAAAGAGTCCGTCGCGGAAAAGATGAAGCTGATCAAGATGTTTAAAAAGCTCACCTGCAAGAAGTGCTCAGGGGATGCCTACTTCATACCCACGCACAATAAGGTTGTGTGCATGAAGTGTAACAACATCAAAGTAGTTGATCCTTCGTCCCTGCAACCAAGAGATTACATGTCAGACAAGACTCTTGAGGACTTTGACGCTGTTCCAGAAGGCAGCAGATACGCTGTATCCTACCAAAGTCCAGACAGTTTCGCGTTAAAAGACGCACCAGGAAGAAACGAAACATGCTCCTGCGGGTCTGGCAAGAAGTACAAAAAGTGCTGCTTAGCTGACGCGGAAAAAGCTAGAAATTCTGAGGTTCTTACTATGTATGCAAATCAGAAAAATTCAGCGCTGCTGGCCGGTGCAAATGTTGTACGCATGATAAATATGGCCAAAGCAAACTTCGACGCCAATCCGGATATAACCGAATTCGACGCTAATAGTCTTGGATTCAAGCCATTCCTGAACATGGACGGCGATCTTGAAGACGTAAATATATTCGATGTTAAGGTAGCTAACTAATGGATAACAACGCCATAATTACCATTCTCATCGCGCTGTTCGGCGGTGGACTATTTGTATTCCTGTATAAATTTTTCTTCCCTAAGACAACCCTGAATAACGAGACCGTTACCAAGGCGGAAAAAGAAAGAAAGGCTGACTCAGAAAAGGTTGAAGCTGGCGTCGCCAAGGTTGTGGCTATGGACGAAGACCTCAATATTAAATTGAAGGAGCTTTCCAGAGACAACAACGCTAAAGACGTGACCCTGCAAAAGATAGCCGAAACCCTAAAGAAGGTAGAAGCTCGTAAGAGTATCCCAGAAAACGAAGTAAAATCGGAGTATGAGAAACATGGATTCAAAGTGGAAGATTTTTAAAGTAGTCATCCTTTGCATTTTAATGGCCCGCCCTGCGTTCGCTATTAAGATTTTGAGGCCAGGGGATGTCGTAAAGGGAAAAGTTGCAACAGAGACCTTCTATTGCTTAAACGAACAGGAAAATGTCGAAATACTGAATCGACTTGCTATGGTGGACGCATTGAAGACCATGATAGCACTCAAAGAGCAGCAGATCGACAACCTCAACGAGTCGGTCAGACTCATGGAGCTTAAAGTTCAGGGAAGGGAAGAATTAAGAGATGTCATGCAAGCAGCGTATGATAAATCTAGACAACGTGAGAACGCGCTCGCCGAAGAAGTTATCAAAGTCCAAGCCGAACTTGGAAGAGAAAAACGGCGCCGGAAAAGAATCTTCGGAAGTGGAGTCCTGTCCGGTATTGGACTTGTTAGACTGGTGGTCGAGGCATTCAAATGACAACGCTAATTAAGATCGCTTTTGTCGGAACTCACGGGGTTGGTAAGACAACTCTTCTAGAAGCGATTAAAGATAGCGAAGAAATCAAAAATATGGGGCTAGCCTCAATCCATTTCGTGGAAGAAACAGCTGTAAAAGTATTTGAGCTGGGAAAGACGAATCCTGCGTTGGTAATAAACCAGGGGGCTACGCTAGAGGCTCAGCTACATATTATGGGGATGCAACTCCAGGATGAGCGAGCGCAGATGCGCGGAATTCCATTGATATCCAAGGAATGTGGGGCAACCAGCTTGATGGTATGCGACAGAACAGTACTGGATGCAGTGGTGTATACCTACAGCAGAGTGTTCAGCGAACCGAAACCATACCCATGGGCTACTGATTTGCCAGACCATCTGTACAATTGGGTGTGCAAATCTGTATCACACCCATATGACATAGTATTCTATCTGCCAATAGAATTCCCACTTCAGACCACAGACTTCCGTCCAGGAGACATTGAGTTTCAGGAGAAGATCGATGATCTTATGCAGGGACTATTTATTCAGGGACGGCTGGGTCGGACCAAAATAAACAATCTTAAAGACATCTGCGAAAAGGTAGTGGTATTATCCGGATCGGTAGAAACCAGGCTGGCCAAGGTGTTAAAACACATCAAAGCAATAAAGTCTGATATATATCAAGGACGTCACTATTGACATAAGGAGAGAGGGGAGTTTACCCCTCTCTTTTTTTATCTATTAATCCCGTCAATATAGCATATATTTTATCGGCCAGCATATCCGTATCCAACATTTTAAGATGGGAATAATCAGGGATATTAAGATGTACGTCAGTGGTGCCATCGTCCATAAAAGTTATTTCCAGGGAGCCATCCAGATTATTGGGCATAGAAGCATCGATCATCGAAGTAAGTAGCTCCCCGTCTATATGCGAATTAATAAGGGAATTTATATAGATGGAATAGATGTCCTGGTCTGCGATGCAGTCTAGCGTACAATCTTCAGATTGTATCCTATATACTGGATATCCCCGTATTTTAGATTTAGACATGTTCTTTTCTAGCGCTTCCATAGTATCGAATCTGGAATTAGTCAGGGGGTCAAAATAGAATTTATCCATTTTTAAGCTCCTTTTTAGGTATAAGTAAGATGTTAACATCACAATGGATACGCCGTCAATCCATTGTTTTCTATATATACTTACATAAAAGGAGAAAGGCTATGTGGGACGTCCTACATGCAGAGCTCATGGCAGTAACACTGTACGGTGAGCGAAAGTTTCGTGACGCCCTAGCACAGTCCTCGTCGGTACCACAAGTACTGTTGTTGTTAGGGCTAATTTTCAATGGAAGGCAGACCCGGCTATATCATAAAATGAGCCGGGGAATTGTCAATATGGGGCGGGGATACGGTGGTCATCCGGCGATGAGAAAGCTGGATAAAACTAACTACTCTGTAGCAATAGAAAAAACAGCTAAAGAAATAGTCGGTAGCCATCCACTGCTCGCCTCTGTGTACGTCGACATGCTACTTCGTACGCTGGAGTTAGCATGGAATGAAGACATTGGATGGGCCAATCTTCGTGGATACAATCTGATAGTCAGAACCGGAGTTGCAAGACGCCGGATCATAGGTGTCAGACTACCCCTCAAGCCCGGTCGAGTGTTTCAGGAAAATGGCCTCGGTAATGACCATGTAATCTACGACGGGTTCGTAGAAAGAAACGGCCGAACCGTGTGGGGATACTTCCAGGTAGATGGAGATCCCCTACCTTACTTCGAACAGAAGAAGGTACCATTGGTGCAGATCCCGGGGGAATAAAAATAAGGGGTGAGAAATCACCCCTTATTTTTTAACTATAAATTTAGTTATTAGAATCCTGGAATTCCAACTCCTGGGATTCCGCTAAGTCCAGCCATTACATTAAGTCCAGTGTTATTTGCGCTTCCAGCACTCATGTCATTGTAAGATTCTACGCGTACCTTGATAGGAACAATGCGTTCGCATCTGATAGAGGTAGTTTCTGCCATGACTACGCTGTTTGCGCTGACCTGGAAGCCATGGTTCTGGATGTAGCATTCTTCCAGGAATATGGCGGCCACGTCACTCTGATTGTTATCCTTCATGAACAGGATCAGACCGTAAGGCTGACTGAAGATATCAGAGTTAAGATTTAGCCAGAAGTTGTTGTAACCTGGGGTATCCTTGATATCCTTGGGCAGAGTGCGTAGAAGATCTGCATGCAGACCTATCGGCTGCTCTCCCATTGAAGTATTTCCATTCTTCTGGTTATCCCGCAGGACGTTTCCCATTTGCTCATTTATTACAGAGGCGGCTGCTTTTCCAGGATAGTAAGAATAGAACATGCGCAGAAGGTTGGCACCTTTGTAGATAACGCGGTTAATACTCATCTGCGTAGCAGTTCTGGCCGACATGATATAGGATCTCTTAGAACCTATTTCAAAGATCTGTGCCAGCTGTCTGTCTTGCTGTATAGCTGAGCTATCTATAACACCTATAGGTATAGCAATAGTCTGATCCAGATCGTGAACGGCACTAGAGTCAGTAATTACATTCTCCAGAGCATCTGACGCCAAGTCTGACAAACGAGGAGCAGTGGCACATATAATAGTGCTGTGAGAGCCTACAAAGTCACCACCGACGAGATTCTGTTGGACGTGTTGAGTATTAAAGTCCCAATTCTGCAGTGAAGTAGTTGGGGTTCTTGAAGTTGCGGCCATTTTAAGTCTCCTTACTTATTAGTAGATGGGGGACCAATTTATTGATCCCCCATCCCAGGGTCGTCAGATGATGAATATCAGTCTGATATAGTTAAGAGGAATCGGGACTTTCAGTTTAAAGCACGCGAATACCCGATCAATCTGAGCAGGATCGACCTGGAATCTATCCACAGCACTTCCCGGAAGTACCTGGCCCAGCTTCAGCCATCTTTCTACTAGGGCTGCCCCAGCTTTATACAGCAGATTCAAAGTTTCATCGTTAATGAGATATCTACCGATATAAGGTCTGAAAGTAGCTCTGGCAGTTTTGGCCATGTGGTCCACGTTTTTAGTTACAGAGTATTCTCTGGTTTCTACAGTAGTCATATCAGTGGTGAGCTGGTGTCTTACAGTCAGAGCAGAGCGCTGACCCGGCTGTACCACTATAGTAGTACCACCTTCAGCGATGATGTCCATCTGAGCTTCGGTAAAGTAGTCATTGGTGAAGAACACCTTGATGAATCCAGCAAATGATCTGTTAGTAAAACCCTTCTGAGGAGCATCACTCTGAGTGGCACCTGCATACGCGCATGCGAAGTAGTATCCTGGGACCGGAGTTACATTCACTCCATCATTGGATACGCCCACGGCAGGAGCGAAGATATGAGTCATTCTGCGTTCAGCAAAGCTCTTGCTGATGTCTCTGTACCATCTGGCCATTACGTATTTATTAGTTATGACCGGGGTCTGGACGCGATAGAAGTTATCGTCCACGATAGCGTCGAACTGACCGAGTTCGAAATCTTCCAGCTCGTCATTCCAGATCTTATTGATAATAAGTTCTGTTTCAGAGACTACAGTCTTGACTAGATACTTGGATTCTTTGTAGCCGCTTACAGTGCCGTAGTCTATGACAGACTTGTCGATAAGCACAAGCTCATCCTGGCCGTCAACTACACCGTCACTGAGGAAGGTAGCTTCTTCGTCTACGAATCTGTTGATAGCGTATGTTCCGGCGTTAACAAGTACCATAGCTTCAATCAGATAGTCGTCCGCGTTGCTGACCGCCGCTGAATTGAATGTATATAGCCTTACGATCTGCTGACTAAATATGTGAGTTCCAGCGGTAGTTATATCTCTGGAAGAGCCATTGCCGTAGAAAGCCCGGATAGTCATTCCACCAGGGAGTACTCCTGACATTGGATCTGCAGTAGGATTAGTTTTGTCGTATACGCGGAGCTGCATAGCGAAGTGCCCTGCAGTAGGAACTATAAACGGATTGTCTGCCTGTACTGCACCGTTTACCAGATATGGATAGAACAGTTCTGCTCCGGCCGGGAGGTTGCTTGATTGCGCGTAGTACACTTCACAATTTTCTGCGTGTGACGCAGTAGATGTAAATTTAACGCCTTCGAAGGAGTCTCCGACGAGCTTGATAGTGCACACACCGTCAGAGGTAAACTGCGACAGAGGAACTGCGATGTCAACCCCGGGATTACTGAGCACTGAATATGAAAAGGAGAAGTCCACTTTCGGTCTGTAATATACAACCAGGCGGTCGTATCCAGAGCCTATCAGCTCTTCCTGAGCTACGCCGCTGCCGTCAGAGAGAAGTGTTTCATGGTTGAACAGGCTTATTACGCTTAATTCAGTTCCGGAGGGGGCGATGTTTCCATCTGCCATATCCCACACGCCAGTGAGCTTATTCTGTCTACCCAGGTATCCAGATTTAGTGACGCGGGTCTGACGAGCAGTATTAAACAGACCGATTCTTTCGCGCTTCTGAGTAACATCGCTCATGGTGACTACATGTTCTTTAAGAATCTGATGAACAATAGGATTAGTAGTCAGCGGAACCATGCAGTATACTTCTTCGGTCTCCAGCATTTCAAAGGCTTTTTGGTAGGACAGAGGTGTATCATCTTCTACCATGATGCCAAGAATAACTTCGTTAGCACCAAGTGAAGGAAGAGCTTTGCTCATGCCGTAGGCCAGAGGATTCTCCAGAGTTACTTCTCCAGCCCCGAATATTTCTTCCATCTCATCTACGCTGCTGGCGATTACTACTTTATCAGTGTAATCAGTTCTGCGAGCAACGCCGGATAGATACACGATTCCATTATCTGATAGTCGGGGGCTGAGCATAATAGCATCGTCTACCTTTGACCATCCGAAGCTGGCTACGGTATACTCTAACCCAGAAGCTGAGCCTACACTCGCAAGAACGCCATCAGGATCGTCAACAATAAGAGTATTCTGATCTTCTACGCTTTGAATCTCGTAGTATCCTGCGGCAGCTCCGTAGAGTACATGTACGTAATCTCCGTCGTTATCCCCAGGAGCTGTGCTGGCTGACACGTTAGACAGGATGTAATTCATGTTGTAATCTACGATTCTTACTGCGCCAGAAACTGATAGTGCACCAGCATTACTCTGCAGTTTGAACACAGACTTTTTGATCTTATGCTCTCCGGCATAATTCTTAATGGTGACATTAAGGGTATCTTCAAGAACTACGGATCCGCTCGGAAGAGCAGGAAGATCCAGGGTGACTTCTGTTTTGGCATAACTGCCCAGTCTAACTCCTGTAGACAGCGCATCATTGAAGTCTTTTATTTTCTTATAAGACGGCCCTATGATAACACTCTGCAAGGTAGCGGTGTTAATCAGCGGATTCAAATTTTGAAATTTCTGTAAAACTTCAACATCCGGTTTAAAGTAAGTACTTAAAGCCATTTTTTATCTCCTATTTTAAGATCATTTAGGACTGGCAGAAGTCATAGGGATGCATATTTTGACCTTCCCATCTTCGCCGCTGCCATCATCTACACTAACTCCAGCCTCATTATTGCATCCAGTGTTCGGGGTGCCCACCAAAGAATCCCCAGTAACCACGTCTCCTGACCTAGCCACTTCTATTTCACCCAGAGGCACGCTATTCATACTGGTTACTGCCCAACTGTACTGAAACAGTATCTGTATCAACACAGGAACTTCCACAATCCTAAATCCAGATCTCACATCTTTAGGCTCTTCCTCACCTACTGTTTTGACCGCCACATCGAACATTCCGTTCTTGCGCAGCTCCGTCTTAAACTGATTAGTAAGTAAGAAGACTAATCCCGCCAGTCTGGAGGCTTCCAGTCCTTCTCTAGACACACTCACTACTTCCACCGCTCCGCCTATTAAATCAGTATATGTTTTAGATCCAGTTACAAGATTTCCGCCAGCGAATTGGTCTATCGAGGTATTCAAGAAGCTTAAGGGTCGCCTTCGAATATATATAGTTGGTTTGAATTCAGGTGTCAAGTTGTCTTCGCTGAACTGATCAGCGATATTCAATCTAGTAAGCTCTTTGTCTACATCATATTTAAACTCGCCATTATTCTGGGAAAACAGTGCTTGATAGAACCCTATAAAGTAGTCCTTTACAAAGTCATCCAAGTAGAATTTATCCAGATTAGCTAAGTCTATCATGGTAGATTACAGCTCTTCCTCTGTCACAAATATTATAGGCTCTTCAGCGAGCTCTAGCCTATTAGTAAATGGGGTTACGTATGCACCAAAAGTTCCAGTGTACCCAGTCACAAGCTCTTCCGCTTTTACGGGCTCACTTTCACCTATGCGCCTCCAATACTTAAGCACGGCAGTAACTGTGGTCGAGGGTTCGGCATCTACTGTAAGATCCAGACGCTGAACCATACCGATTTGCTCATCGTTTATATGAACTACAACAGCATCCGCCGTTATCTCTATCAGCATCTTTCTTACGTCCATACCGACCTCCTGTTACATACCGCGAAGGAACGCCGCAGCCTTCTGCATAGCAGCTTCTTTTATTTCTTCCACATCGTCTTCGCCAGAATCTTCTTCAAAATCTTCTTCAGTATCTTCAGCAGGAGCTTCTTCAGATTCTCCAGCGAAAGCCTCTTCTGGCATTTCTTCTGCTGTACCGGCATCTCCGCCTTCTGCGCCTAGAGCTGACAGAAGCGCCATGATATCCGGGGATCCCTGTTCTGCCCCCGCCCCTTCCATTGGCATTTCGGCGCCAGGTACAGCTCCGCCACCAGCTTCTTGCTCCGCTGCAGCCAATAGCGCGGCCAGGTCATCCTGCTCTTCGGCCTGGGTTTCATCGCCTTGAGAAAGAAGAGCTTCTATTAGCGCGCCCTGGTCCACTGCCATAGGATCAATCCCAGCATCCTGAGCTTCTCCAGCCAGCTCTTTCATCATAGCGCCTTCAGCTTCCATCTCGGCTAATTTAAGTAAAGTAATAGTATTCATTATTGTCTCCCTGTGTAAAAAGGTAGTCTCCAGTCATCATAATAACCAAGGTCTGAGGTTCCATTTAGTAGGTCTGTTCTAGCGCGAACCTCCATAGTGCCTCCGGGCATAGCGACTCCAGTTGGATAATCCACGATCGCGAAATATTTCCGGGGCTTCTTTCTTTGCTTGTATAATATCTCTCAAAGATCCGTTCGTTCTAGCCCTATTTCCAGCATTGTGTACCCTGGTCATACGGCTATCCCTAAACATTTGGGATAGAAGTTCGGACAGTCCTTCCGGACGGGCGGGCTCTCTTAATACGTGGGACACTAATCTGAGCTTATCCATAACCGATTTTTTTCCACCCAAGCCTTTAAGCCCTGTAGTCCTAATCATAGCCAGCTTCTGTAACGCAGCTGCTTGTATATCACTTGATAACTTTGTAATCATCATGCATTCCTTATACTGTCCCGGGCGGAACTGAGTTCGTTAATAAGCTCAGGGTACTTGCCTAATAATAGATATACCACATGGCCCCTGTCTAAGCAAGACGCAGATATAATTTGATGTAACATAAATCCTCTGCGCTCAGAAGTTTCTACTTTCTCCACCGTGTAGAACATCATTTTATCTGGATTAAATATAACATCTTTAGGATTTAAACAGGGGTAGTTGCTAAAAAATATGCGGGCCTCGTTTGGCTCCATCTCTCCCCATTGAGGTAGCTGGATCAGTTTGTGGTCAGGAGTCATGTTAGCCCACCCAATAATAGGGGCGTAATATCCGCCCTCTATATGTGATCCAAAACAATCGTCACACCTGGAAGTTCTAGATCTCTGTTTGTCTACATCCCAGCACAGACATTTAGGACCGAGTGTTTTAAGATTAAACACTGCTACGGGAGTGCCTATTCCGTGGCGCTTATTCTTTAGGAGAATGTTGTTCCTTCTGACTATTTCAAGGGCCTCTAAATTAGGCAGTGACTCCAGTTTGTGCGGAGTGGACTCAGCTGAAATAGAAGTAGAACGTT
>Ga0302240_1000165_pt1 | contig 73945 bp, 73 predicted proteins | sample AAG_UR_His_MG_FD_193538 | JGI IMG/M metagenome (GOLD analysis project Ga0302240, IMG submission 193538) | Enriched activated sludge microbial communities from anaerobic digester in WTTP, New Holstein, Wisconsin, United States - AAG_UR_His | ecosystem: Engineered > Bioreactor > Anaerobic >... | reverse complement strand
AGAGGTGTTCTTATTTTTTGAATACTTATATACTCAAGAAAATCTGAAAATGAATGGTGCATACCAGAAATGTCGTTATTTACATAGTCTATAAGTCCAACTTTCCCTTTTCTATCAATGCTTCCGAAGAAAAATTTTTCAATTTCATCAATACGAATTCCTTTAAAAAAAATATTGTATAGATCCATTCCATAAAATATTTTATCAGGTCCTTTAATTTTTATTTTAGGTGTTATTGTTTTTTCTGTTCCATTTGGTAGTTTTATATTCTTTTGTACAGTATTTACAAAGAAAGTGCTTTGCCCTTCTTTCAAAAATCTTTTTTGATACCATTCAGGAACATAGTGATTTCTTTTAGTAGTCATGCTGTTATTTTACTATATTTATATCCATTATCATTTTCACAGCCTGGTCAGTGGTCAAAAGATAATCTTGATTTGTTACTTGAAAATAACTATAGAAATTATTTTAGCAAACTGATCAGAATCAAGAATTCTATGGTAAATTTAAATTATTAGCTTCAACATATATTAAAGAATCTTTAATATCAGAAAATTCATGAGAATACATGAAAGACATGTTATCGATAGCTCTTAAAAAATTGTGATATAAATTCTTGTCAGATGTTAATATTCTATAGCAGCTTGATAAATGTATAAGAAAAAGCCAGTCTTCTCTATCATTTTTTTGAATTTTCTTCCTATTGCTATAGTTGGATAATAAGACAATATAGTAGTTGAATAACATTTCAAAGAATGTATTTGTTTTGTTGTTTAACCTGACCAAGAAATCATTTGCAATATTGTCGTCAATTCTAATAAATTTTGTTAAAAAATCTAATATAAATTGCTTTCTCATGATAGGATGTGCTAGTGTTAATTCAAATTTTTGTCGTTGATTCTTTTTTGCAAACTTTCTTAAAGTTTTTTTAAACTCCAATAAAGATGAATCATCATCAACTTTTGGTATTTGAAGATTTTGTGCTGCAATGCGAATATTTGAAATAAAAGAATGTGCTTGGTTAAGACAATTTCTAACATTTTCTATTACTTTAGTTTTTAATTCTATATTAGATAAAAGATAATTTTTTAAATCATTTTGAAAATCAGAAGATTCTAATTCATTAGGACACTTGTTTAAATGTCTTAATATTTTGACATTTATAAGCATTTTAAAATCTGCCAATGTAAAGTCACAATAATGATAAATATACCTCAATGCATCCAATGCCTTATTTTTTTTATCTATTGAACTGATAGTATTTTCAACCACATTAATTAATTCAAAAATATTGATTGCACTGACACCATGAATAAAATTATTTTTATTCAACCAATTTGAAAATATAATTTTATTATTATTTTCAATTAAATAATAAAATATATTAGTATCAGTAATTATTATTTTTTTATTTTTTGATGTATTCATAGATATAATTCTGAACAAGTTTTTATTGAACAGAGGATGTTCCATTAATTTTTTATTTCTATTCAATACGAATTATTGTTTGCCTGAATTATACAATATTAAAAATAAAATTTTAACTAAACTTGGATTTGAAGTGTTTGTAGGCGGCGGCAGATAATATTATGCACATTAAAAGAAGGGCGGCGCAGTTTTGCCAGAACAAAAGATAATCTCCGCCTTTTAATATGATGTTTCTGAAATTAGTAACGGAATATATAACGGGATTAAAATAACATACCCATCTTATTGAAGAAGGGATATTTTCGACAGGGAATAATATTCCCGAAAGCAATATTGACGGAAGAATTAACAGTATGCTGCCCATCATCGCCTGCTGCTGCGTTTTTGCAAAAGTTGAAATTAAAGTTGCGCATGACAGAGCCGAAGCTATAAAAAGAACAGCCGTTACAAAAAGCTGCCAGATTGTTCCCCTGAAAGAAAGTCCGAAACCTCCGATGCCGGTAATAAGCATAAACGCCATAAGCAAAAGTCCTATGACAAAATAAGGAATTATTTTGCCTAAAAGTATTTCATAAGTATACGAAGGCGAAACCACAAGTTTTTCAAGAGTGCCTGTTTCTATTTCTTTTGTCATGCTCATGGAACTTACAAGCATCAAAACTATAAAACTTGCCATTATCATCAAAGCCGGTATCATAAAATCGGCTGTGTTCATATAATGATTAAATAAAAGACGAGTTTTAATATTTATAATGTTATTAAAATTTTCTTTTCCGTATTTATCTCTTGCGGTCTGCAAAAGGAGTTGTTTTACATAAACGGATATCTGCTGGGCGCGCTGGGCGTTTGTGGCGTCAACAAGAAGCTGTATTTCTTTATTGCCTCTTTCAAAAGCATATTCAAAACCCTCTTTCGGAGCGACTAAAACCGCTTCCGCTTTATGTTTTTGTATCAGCAATACAGGGTCTGATTCTTTATAAACGTCAATATTGGTTATTTTTTTAAACCAGCCTCCCGCAACGCTTCTGGCTGTAAGTTCTCTTGTTATTTTACCCGGTTTAGCCATTATTACAAGCTCTATGTTTTTTACTTCGCTTGTAAGAGCAAGGCCGAACATTGTCATCTGCATAATAGGTATAAAGAATATCATGGCGATCATTTTTTTATCGCGTAAAACCTGTATAAATTCTTTAATAAAATAACCTTTTAAAACCGTAAATCTCATTGTGTCACTTCCAAATCTTTTTTAAATTTTTTAATTGAAATTAATATCATTACCGCCGCAAAACAGGTTATGAAAAAAAACGGAGTCATCAGTTCGGCAAAACCCGAATCGCTTAAAAATACGCTTCTGCTTATCTGCATAAACCATCTCTGCGGGAAAACCGCCGTTAATATTCTGAAAAACAACGGCATATTTTCTATAGGAAAAATAAAACCCGAAAGAATAAAAGAAGGAAGAATCCCTACGGCAAACGCTATCTGCGTAGCCTGTTCCTGTTTTCTTGTGATTACAGAAATCAAAAGCCCGAGCGCAAGAGCCCCCGCAATGTAAATTACGGATGACAAAATATAAAATATAAAACTTCCTCTGAAAGGAATGTCAAAAACCAATATCGAAAATATAAAAACAAGCAGTATATCGAAAAAAGCCAGAACAAAATAAGGAATCAATTTGCCTAAAACTATTTCAGCGGCAGACACAGGAGTGGCAAGAAGCAGTTCCATTGAACCGTTTTCCCATTCTTTTGCCACTGTAAGAGCCGTAAGAAGTATGGCTATAAGCCCTATTATAACGGTTCCAAGCCCCGGCACTATAAACCAGCGGCTGTTAAGTTCCGGATTAAAAAGAAACCGCGTTTTTACGTTCAAATACGGTTTTTGGGAATTATCTTCATTTTTTGAAAAAACATTCGAAGCTTTATCGGCTATAAGACTTATATAACTGTTTATTATGCCGGCTTTTGCATTGTCAGTTCCGTCTATTATAAGCTGAATCTGAGCTTTTCCGGAGCCGTTTTTTATCTCTTTGCCGAAACCTTTCGGTATAATCATTATGCTCGACATATCGTTTTCGTTCAGTTTTTTATCGGCCTGCGACTGCTGATGAACCGGAATTAAATTAAAATAACCGCTTGAACCCGTCATCTGAAGAAAGCGCCTTGAAGATTCCGTCTGGTCGTTGTCTCTTACGTTTACGCTTACTCCTTTATAATCTAAATCTATTATAAACCCGAAGAATATGACAAAAAGAACAGGAATGCCTACTGCGGCCGCAAAAGTAAAAGGGTCTCTTAATATATGTTTATATTCTTTCATTGATATTGATAAAATACGTCTTATAAACAGTTTCACTTTCTATTCTCCGTTTTCAGAGCTTTTAGAAAAACGTCTTCCAAAGTTGGTTCAGTTTCTTTTTGTTTTATATTATTGCTGTATTTAAAAATAACTTTTTCAAAAACTGCTTTATCATTTATAAAAAATCTTAAAGTATCTCCGAAAACATATCCGTATCCTGCGTTTTGTTTTTCAAATTCAGCCGTTATTTCATTTTGAAGTGTTTTATCTTTAAATTTAATTTCAACCGGTTTTTGCGGGAAATAACTGTTTTTCAGATTATCCGGAGAATCAAAATCAACAATATGCCCCTTATCCATAAGAACGATTCTTTGGCAGTATGACGCTTCATCCATATAATGAGTAGTAACAAAGATTGTTTTGCCGAGCTTTGCCATATTTTTTATCAGTTCCCAGAATTTTTCTCTTGTTTCAGGGTCAACGCCTGCGGTAGGCTCGTCAAGAAATATAATTTCAGGGTCATGAAGCACCGTTGCGCAAAGAGCGACCATCTGTTTTATCCCGAGAGGAAGAGAACCAGTTATTTTTGAAAGATTTTCTTTTAAACCTATAAAATCAAAAAGTTCTTTCTGTCTTTTTTCTATTCTGTCATCCGGCATATTGTAAAGCCTGCCCGAAAAAGTTATGTTCTCGGCGATTGTAAGATCTTTATATAAAGTCGATTTTTGAGACATATATCCTATTGTGTTTTTCAGTATTCCTGTTGATTTTGAAACATCCTCTCCCTCAAGAAAAACTTTTCCTCCGGAAGGTTTGATTATCCCGCATAAAACTCTTATGGTAGTTGTTTTCCCGGCTCCGTTTGCGCCTAAAAACCCGAATATTTCCCCTTTTTTGACGTCAAAAGAAATATTGTCGACGGCTTTAAAACCGCCGAATACAACGCTTAAATTTTTTACGTCTATTATGTTATTCATTGTTTTTTTAATAAAAAAATATCAGAGAAATTTTTCAAATTAAATTTCTTTACTATTTCCTGAGGATTATCCTGTATTATTAAATTTCCTTCATCAAGAGCTATAACATGCGAGCATCTTAAAGCCTCTTCCATATATGAGGTAGTAATAACGACAGTCATATCAATGCCCGCAAACCTGTTTATCAAAGTCCACAATTCCTGCCTGCTTAAAGGGTCTACTCCTACCGTAGGTTCATCCAAAAGAAGCAGCTTCGGACGGTTTAAAAGCACGCACATAAGACCGAGCTTTTTATACATTCCGCCGGAGAGTTTTCCGGCCGGCCTGTCTTTAAACGCCGCCATATCTGTAGCGTTAAAAAGTTCGCTGCTTCTGTTTTTAAATTCTTTATGCGTAAGCCCGTATAAATCGCGGAAAAACTCCATATTTTCAAGACAGCTTAAATCCGCATACAAACTCGGTTCCTGAGGGAAATAACCGGTATCGGCTTTAACTTGTTTTTGTTCTTTTTTAATCCCGTTTTCAAAGTAAGAAATATTTCCGCCGACGCATGAAAGAAGCATTGCCGCAAGCCTTATAAAAGTCGTTTTGCCGGCGCCGTTAGGACCGATTATTCCGTTTATCTGTCCGCTTTTTATTACGGCAGATATGTTTTTTAAAGCCTGAGCGTCAGCCATCTTTTTACTTACGTTATTAAATAATACTTCCAAAGCAGACATTCTTGCTCCGTTTTGCTGAATTATTTTTTGCCGAAACCGGCTTCCACAGTCATACCGGGTTTAAGAGTAAAATTTTCATCATTGTCAAAAGAAACTTTTACCCCGTACACAAGCCTTGTTCTTTCCTGTTTCGTCTGAACGTTTTTAGGAGTAAATTCCGCTTCGTCGTTTATCACGGTTACTTTCCCTTTGAAAGTTTTTCCGTCTTCCGGCAAATAACCGGTTACTTCCTGTCCGACTGATATTTCAGCAAGTTTATCGTGCTCCACATATACCCATGCGTTTACTTTTCTTAAATCTGCGACGGTAAATATTTTTCTTCCTGCCGGAACAAACTCGCCTTCTTCATAATATTTATATAAAACTTTACCGTCTATCGGACTTGTTATTTCGCCCCATTGTTTTTTTATCAAAGCCTGCTGGTAACGGTTTTTCTTTAAATCGTAATTTTCCTGAGAACCTGCGGAAGTTTTGAGCAGCTGTTCCGCGCGCTTGTATTCTTTTAAACTTATTTCGTAGGCAAGGTTTGTCTCTTTGTTTTCAAGAACCGCCAAAAGCTGGTCTTTTTTAACGACGCTTCCCTCATCGGCGTTTAATTTTGAAATAACGTCGCCCAGCCTTGAAGAGACATCGACTTCAACGGCTTCAATAACTCCGCTGTAAGCAAAATTTTCTCTTCTTAAAAAGACAAGAACGGCCATAAGTATCGTTACTGACAGCAGTACGGCAAAAATAATTTTTTGTTTTTTCATATAAGCCTCATTTTCCCAAATTGTCCATTACGGCAAGACAATTAAGTTTTTCTATTTTTAAATTTGCAAGTTCCGTTTGAGCGGAAAGTAAATCTATGTTTGCATTCTGGACTTCCAAAAATGTCACGGTTCCGGCTTTGTACGCGTCATAAGTAAGCTTTACCGCAGTTTTTGAATCTTCTATCATTTTCTCAACAAGCCCGTTTTCTATTTTTAAAGAATAAAGTCTTCTTTTTGAAAAATCAAAAATGCTTTTTAGATTTTCAAGCATATCCTGTTTTTGAAACATTACAGATTTTGAAAGACTTTTTTGAGACTCCGCCTGTTTTTTTGTTCTTGATTTTTCAAACAGCGGCACACTCACCGCGGCGTTTGCTCTTGTCTGCGAAATGCTTTCAACAATAGGCCCGTCGGGATATTCGAAATATGTTCCCGCCGACAGATTTATTTTCGGATAAAGTTCCGATCTTAAAGAATCGCTCATATATTCGTAAGCTTTTACCGCTTCGTCATAAGAGAGCAGCTTCTCCTGCATACTGTCAAAATTAAAACTTTCAAAAAGGCTGAATTTTGACAAACTCGCATCAGGCGAATCAACCGCTATAACGGAACTGACGGCGCCGTCAAGTTCTTCAGACGAAATTCTGTAATCTGAAGGATAATCGGCGTTTATTGAAAAATCCGTGCCGGTTATTTTAAAAAGGTCGGACAGATCCTGCGAAAGCGCCGCTCTTGCCGAGCTGATTTCAATTTTAGATTTCAAAAATTGTTTTTCAGCCATGATAACGTCAAGCCTGCTTTTACTGCCCACTTTAAAAGAAGAATTTATATCTTTAAACTGTTTTTGCGTAAGTTTCATATATTCAAAAAGAAAATATATTCTTTCGAGGTCTCTTTGTATTTTAAAATACGCCTTGCGCGCTTCAAGCAAAACCTGTTTTTTAACGGCTTCAATTTCATGTTTCTTTGCAAGATAAGAAGATGTTTCGCTTTTTACCTTGTCATTCCTTTTTCCGTTGTCAAAAACTGTATATGAAAGCGTAGGCCCTAACGAATACGACCAGTTGTCTCCGAATTTTAAAGCGTTGTATCCAAGTTTCATTTCAGGCACTTTTGACACCCAGCCGCCTTTTGCGTCAAAAGTAACCGACGGATAAAGATAAGAATCAAAGCTTTCATAAACGGACTGCTGCGCTTCGGCTGCGGACTGCGCCTGTTTTATTTTAGGCGAATATTCAAGCGCCTGTTTCTCAACGGTTTCCAGCGGCAGATTTATAATATTTGAAGCAAAAAGCCGCGATGAACAAAACAAACAAAGCAACAGCAAAAAAGATTTTTTCATTTTATTCCCTCTTTAAACACTGCGTTTACGGTAATTTTTATTCTTTCTCCGACAGTAGAATCAAATTCTTCCGAATTAAAATCATATATATGTATTGATTGATTATTATTTGTTTTTTCCATATATCCCTGCATTACCTGAGGAATAACGAAAGGAGCGACTAAAATCAGCAAAGCGCTGGTTATTGAATCCGTCACAAGCATTTTCTCTTTTTTAGCTTTTGACAGTTCTCCGGACAGAAGTTTTATATGCGTGGTAAAGTTGCCGAATATTTTTTTATCAGACATCTTTAAGCTTAAGACGTCTCCGGCAAAAGCAGAAATTATTTTTCTGTTATCTCTGAGAAAAGCGCTTAACGCCGTTAAAATTTCAGTTATATTTTCTTTAGGGGTTTTTGAAGACGAAATGTTTAATTCAATGCGTTTTATCATTTCGGAGTAAATCGCCTTCAGTACGCTTTCAGTTAAATTTTCTTTTCTTTTAAAACAATAATTAAACATCCCCGAATTAACTTTAGCTTTGGCGCAGAGTTCCCTTACGGAAAAACCCGACAGCCCTTTTTTATGGGCAAGCTCTACTGCAGCTTTGAGCATTCTTTTTTCGGCATGAGAGCCGGTCCTGGCCATAATTCCCCCGTAATTCTTACACGTTTGTGTAAGAATTATAGACTTATTGAAAATATTTGTCAATAGTTTATATTTTTTAAAAATAAAACTTGAAGCTTTGCATAATTTATTATATATTATGTCTGCAGGCTGGCAATCAGTCCGCATATTATGGAAAATAAATAACCTTATCACTTTTAATACCAAAATTAAAATTTATTATTTACGGGGTTATTTATGTCTAAACCAATAAAATTAGAAAATCTTTCATTATCTTTTCCGCATAAAATCTGTTTTGAAAATTTCAGTACTCTTATACATTACGGCAGCAAAATTGCAATTATAGGAAACAACGGCAGCGGAAAAACCGTTTTGATTAAAGCTATTGCCGGCTGTAAAACTCCTTTACTGGGAAATATTTATATTCCTCCGGAAATTACAGTCGGTTACGTTCCCCAGACAATTCTTGACTATCCTGACTTAAGCGGAGGCCAGCGTTTTAATAAAGAATTAAGCCGCGCATTGTCTTTAAAACCGGATTTGCTGCTGCTTGACGAACCTACAAACCATCTTGATATTTATAACCGCAGATCGCTTATGGCAATGCTGATGCGTTTTCAGGGCACTTTGATTACAGTCTCGCATGACGAAGAGCTGTTAAATAAAAACGCCGATACGCTATGGCATATAAACAACGGAATTATAAAAATTTTTAACGGCAGATACTGCAATTATAAAACAAGCGCAGCCATAACGAGAAATTCACTGGAAGAAGAAAAAAGAACTCTCGAAAGAGACAAAAAATTAATGCATAAAAAACTTATGCAGGAACAGGAACGCGCAAGCAAAAGCCGAAAAGGCGGAGAGAAAAAAAGAGCCGAAGGAAAATGGGCGCCGGTAGCGGCCGGTTTAAAAGAAAGCGGAGCGCAGACCGCTTCAGGCAAAAAATTCAGCGATATATCGACGCAAAAAGAATACATAAACGAAAAAATATCCCAATTAATGATTCCTGAAATCATAAAACCTTCTTTTCATTTAAACGCTTCAAATATTTCGGCTTTTCCTTTGTCTGTTGCAGACGGAACGGCAGGATATGAAACAAACCGTGAAGTGCTTACAAGCATAAATATTTCCATAGGACGCAACGCCAAAGCGGCTTTAACAGGAGCAAACGCATCCGGCAAAACTACTTTCCTGCGCGCCGTAATGAGCGATCCTAATGTTTTGACAACAGGAAGCTGGCAGGTTCCAAAAAGAGAAAATATCGGGTATCTTGACCAGCATTACGCCAATCTCGACAACAACAAAACCGTAATTGATTATATATCGTCTTTTGTTCCTCAGTGGACGCATGCGGAAATAAGGAAACATTTGAATGATTTTCTTTTCAGAAAAAACGAAGAAGTAAACGCTTTGGTATCAGTACTTTCGGGAGGCGAAAAAGCAAGGCTTTCTCTCGCGGCAATAGCGTGCAAAGTTCCGCATCTGCTTATTCTTGACGAAATAACAAATAATATCGATTTACTGACTAAAGAGCATATAATACAGGTTCTTTCGGAATATCCGGGAAGCATACTTGTAGTTTCTCATGAACCTGATTTTATCAAAAACCTCGGTATTACCGATATTTATCTGGCTGAAAATAAACAAATACGGACAGCGTTAAAAAGTTTATAATTTTTTTATTATTCTTGCGGGATTTCCGGCAACAACGACATCGTCAGGAACATCTTTTGTTACTACAGAACCTGCTCCTACGATGCTCCCGCTGCCGACAGACACTCCGGGACATATTACCGCGCTGCCGCCTATCCAGACATTTGAGCCTATTTCAACAGGTTTACCGAACTCAAGTCCGTTTTTTCTTTCTTCTCTGTTGAGAGGATGTCCCGCCGTGTAAAGCTGGACATTAGGGCCGAACATGGTAAACGAGCCTATCCTAACCTTTGCGACATCCAAAATAACGCAGCCGAAATTAAAACTTACATTATCTCCTAGTTCTATATTTATACCGTAATCACAGTAAAAAGGAGGCTGTAATATAAGGTTTTTACCCGTCTTGCCGAATATTTTTCCGCATAATTTCAGTCTTTCGCCGGATTTCACATCGCACAGGGAGTTATTAAGTTCGGTTAACAGAATGCGCACATGCCTGCGCATTTTAGTCAATTCTTTATCTGCGGCATTATATAAATTGCCTGATATCATTTTTTCGTATTCTGTCATAAAGCTGAAAAAACCTTGTTTTATTTCTGCAAAAGCTCTTCCAAAATTTCAGCGGCGTCTTTTACAAATTTACGGCACAGCTTTTCCGCAAGACCTTTTTCGACAAAAACTTTTCTCTCTTCAGGATTAGCCAAATCGCAGTTAAGAAGCTTCCTGCAGTTTATAGAATTATTATGCTCTTTAAACTTTTCTGCAAATTCGTTTTCCAAAGCAAAAAGCTTGTCTTTTGCGTCTTTACCTGTGGCATACTTCAATCCCAAGACCATTAACGCTCCAGTTACGGCTCCGCAGGTTTCCCCCATACGGGCCATTCCTCCGCCGAACGGCGCTGAAATTTTCAAAGAAAGACCTCTGTCTATTCCAAATTCCTGGCCGTACGCTGTAAGTATTGCCTGAGAACAACTCATACCTTCATTAAAATAAGAAACTGCCTGGTTTACTTTTGTTTTGTCCATTTTTTTCTCCGCTGCAAAAACAACGCCGCAGCACACTGCTCCTTTTTTATTTTAAAACGCTATCAATTTATTTTTAATTTTGCCTAAACTCCGTACGGTATTTTCTTTATCATTATTTTTCTGTGGTTTATTTTTCGTCCGTCTGCCGTAAAAGTTCCGTCCCCGACAGCGTGAAACATGCGCTTTTCTCTTCGTTTATCGTCAATCCATGCCGCAATTCCGTTTAAAACAAAAATATTATGTTTCTTTATATGGTCTGTTATGCGGCATTCTATATTCGCAAAACATTCTTTTATGAGAGGAGCTTTTACATTTTCGGCTTCTAAAGGCGTTAATTTGAATTTTTTAAATTTATCGGTATCTTTGCCTGAACAGCTTCCTATTTGGACTGTTTTTTTTGATAAATCAACGGCCGGAACTGCAATGACGCACTCTTTTGTTTGAACAAGAGCTTTATAAGAATAATTCCACGGGCCCGTAAGAATTGCAAACTGCGGAGTAAAATCCATAACCATACTCCATGACAATGTCATTATGTTTCTCTTAAATCCGTCATAAGTAGTTAACATAATCACAGGTCCTGGTTCAATCAAAGTAAACGCTTTCTTTAAAGAAAGTTTTTTCATTTATTCAACCTCTGCAAGCGCCTTGTAATTATTATATAAAATAAAAAGCCTTACGGCTGATTTATAATTTTATTTTAAAAGAGTTATAATATTTATATGAACAATATTCAAACAGCTGCTGATTTAATCAAAAAATCAAAATATGCGGTAGGTTTTACGGGCGCAGGCATATCCGTTGAAAGCGGAATTCCTCCGTTTACCGGAGCCGGAGGGTTATGGAATAAATATGATCCTAAATTTATAGAACTTGATTTTTTCTATTCCGATCCTGAAAAGTCATGGCAGGAAATGCGGAAAATATTTTTTAGCTCAATGGGAACCGCAAAACCAAACAAAGCGCATATAGTTTTAGGCAGTCTTGAAAAGCAGGGATTGCTTAAAGGCATTATTACCCAAAATATTGACGGTCTCCATCATGCAGGCGGCTCAAAAAACGTTGTCGAATTCCACGGAACAATCAATACTCTTTTGTGTACGGACTGCGGCATGAAATATGAAACTTCAAAAACAGACATAACGGCAAAAATACCCAGATGCGCCTGCGGCGGAATATTGAAGCCGGATTTTGTTTTTTACGGCGAAGGAATAAATATAGACAACTTTGAAAAATCCGAAGAGATGGCGGCAAAAGCCGACCTTGTAATAATAACAGGCACCGCCGGACAGGTAATGCCGGCATGTTACCTTCCTTTTACCGCAAAAAAAAACGGAGCAAAAATAATAGAAGTAAATACGACTGAATCCTCATATACAAAACAAATAACCGATTATTATTTTCAGGTAAAAGCAACCGAGTTTTTCTCGGAACTTGAAAAGCATATTTAACCGCTGTCATCAAACATCAAACCGTAAAATGCCGGACGCCGAGATATTGACACGTACTGTTAAATACAGTATACTGCTAAAAGTTTATATATGTTAACAACAGCATATGGAGATATATATGAAAAAAACCAGAGCTAAACAGTACCGTCATGCGCCCGCATTTACCCTGCTGTTTCTCGCAAGAGAAAAACATTACGGACAGTCTATGCTTAACACACTGAATACGGAACTTCCTTGTTTTAAAACCGACAGCGCCGTAGTGTACAGAAATTTTCAGGAGCTTGAAGATAACGGGCTGGTTAAATCTTTCTGGGAAACGGAAAAAACAGGAACCCCAAGAAAATGGTACGAAATAACAAAAAAAGGACTGGAAAAACTGGCAGAATATAAAACAGACATAGAAAAAAGAAAGAAAAATTTTGAATATTTTTTAAAGCTGTACGATAAATTAACATCAGAAAAGTAAAGGATTTTATCATGAGTATGACAGAAGCCGCTTCAATTAACGTAAATTCACAGACAAACAAAGGGCCAAAAAGATTAAAACTGTTTTCCTTATCTCTTGCCCACGGACTAAACGACTGGTATTCAAATTATATGCAGACTTTGCTTCCGTTTTTAGTCGCCGCAGGATTCAGCATAAGCAAAAGCGCGGTATTGATTTCCGCTTTTACGATAAGTTCTTCAATTCTCCAGCCGTTTTTTGCTTATTTGGTGGATAAAAAAAATAAACGCTGGATGGTATATGCTGGAACGATATGGATGGGAACTTTGCTCAGTTTAATAGGCTTGATAGAAAATTACGCTTTAATGTTTCTTACTGTCACCCTTGCAGGTTTCGGAACTGCGGCCTTTCATCCTCAGGCATCGGCAATGGTTACGGCAATCAGCGGGAATAAAAAAGGGCTGTATCAGTCAATATTCGTGACAGCCGGAAATATAGGCCTTGCCTTTACGCCGTTAATCATAGTTCCTTTTGTAAAAAAATTCGGATTAAAAACAACGCCGTTATTTATAATTCCGGCGCTTTTGGTGGGACTTCTTTTATGGATTACTTCTCCTAAAATGGAAGTTAAAAAAACGCCCGTTGACCATTCTACGATGAAATCTTTAAAAGAAAACTGGAAAAGCCTTGCAAAAATAGTCATAACGGTATCAATGCGCTCTTTGGCATTTTTCGGTCTGATTTCTTTTCTGCCGTTATATTTAAAAGGCAAAGATATTTCTATTACCGTCAGCAGCCATCTTCTTTTTATAATGTTGTTCAGCGGGGCAATAGGAGGATTGATCGGCGGACATTTATCGGATAAAATCGGACGCAAGCCTGTTATTGCTTATTCTTTAATGCTGGCTACGCCGTTTTTCTGCGGATTTTTATTAACGGGCGGAATATTGAGCACTTTATTTTTGGCTTTGGCGGGGATGGCTCTTTTGGCTTCCTTTTCGGTTACAGTTGTCAGCGCCCAGGAAATTTTAACTAAAAGTCAGGCGATGGCGTCAGGTTTGATGCTGGGATTCGGAATAGGAATCGGCGGTCTTGGCGTAAGTTTAATAGGTCTTCTGGCCGAACATACAGGCTTAAATTATGCCGTTTATTTATTGGTCATACTTCCTTTTATAGGCGGAAGTTTTTATGCGCTAAAAGCAAAAAAGGATATTAAACCGGCTGCAATATAACTCAATAAAAAACGCTTCGGATCTTTTTATATTCAAAGCGTTTTTTATTTTTAAAACTACTCGGCATCTTTTGCTTTTTTAAAGAAAGTGCTGTAAGAAAGAGAAATCCCCGTATAAAGATTTTCTCCCCTTGCCGAAAAATGTTTGGCTTCAGCCGCATAATAATTTATGAAAGGAGCGAGCGAAAGATTTTTATACAGCATAACGTCAAGCCTTACGTCAAGTTCAAGTTCATATTTCAAATCGCTTATTCTGTTTTCTGATTCGCTTATGTAATTTCTGTAATGTCCGGAATAAAGAATTGTAAGCCCTTCCCTTAACGGCTGTTCCGCTTTAATACCCGTTTCCATTGCAAACTTCGTGCTTTCGGGGCTGTAAGTGTAGTCGGCTTCGCCTACGGCTGCTAAATATAAACTTTTTAAATATTTTCCTTCGAAAAGTTTTGCTCCAGTCATTCCTCTTATTATTCTTTTAACGGGAGAATTATCCTGGGCGTTAAATTCGGTTTCATAACCTGCATTTATAAACGGTCCTGCTTCAAAACCTCCCAAAAAATTTTGAATATTCCACAATCTGTATGTGTAATCTGTTGTAATTAAAATTTTATCTGCATTTTCATTTATGACTTCTTCTTTTTCAGGCGCGCGTATGTACGTTTTGCCGTATTCGGCAAAAACAGTATTTGACCAAAAAGACTTTTTTGTAAACAAATCGGCGGCAAAATCAAACGTTCCCTGAATCAGAGTCTGAGAATCGGAAGTAAGCCTTGCGTTTGAAACGCCGTTTTCTTTATACACCTGCGCATTTTGAACCTCTGTGCTTGTAAGATTCAGCGACAGGCGTTTAAGTTCCAGCTGCCAGCCCTGCTGGAGCGCATACGAATTTTCTGCAGGCAGCGCCAAAGCAAAAAATAATAATGCCGCTAATAAAATAGTTTTTAATTTCATCAGACCTCCTTGCTGCGTATTTTATTAAACCGCGTAAAATGCGGAGATATTTTTATTATAACTTATAATAGCGTTTTAAAATGAAATTTTTTATTTTTTGAGAGGCGCAAAAATATATCCGTTTTGTTCTCTTTTTATTTTGCCTATGCCGTATGACACCAGATGCGCTCCCGCAATGTATGTTCCTGTGCCGGCATATTTTTTCAATATTTCTTTTCTTGTTTCTATTGTCTGAAGAGAATATGCGTCATAAACGAGATAAACGTCCGGATGAGCAAACTCGACAGGAGCATGCAGTATATCGCCCCATATCAAAACAGACTGTCCTTTGCCTGTTAAGAGATATGAAGTATGCCCTTTAGTATGCCCGAATGCAGGAACAGAGCGTATCCCGGGAATTATCTCCGCATTACGCGGAAAAAGTTTGACATCTTTCCCGTATATTGAAAAAATATCCGAATTTTTATTCTCGTCGATATCGGCTTCTTCTTTCGGTATATAGACTGCGGCGTTGGGGAACGTTCTTTTGTTATTATCCAAAAGACCGCCTGTATGGTCATAGTGCATGTGCGTTATGCAGATAATATTTACGTCTTCAGGCTTAACGTTAATTTCTTTGAGAGCGGCTGTTATGCTCTTAGCATTTGTTCCGGTATCAAATAAAATCTTATTTTTGTCGTATTCTGCAAAAAAAACATTTATCGCCGAAGCGTTTGAGTCCGGCATATCAAGATATTTTTGAAGCAGCTTAGCATCATGGTAACGGAAATATTTTTTTTCATGTTTCATTTCGGCAATCACCATAGAAGTCATTTTATATCCGGCTAAATCGACGCTGAAAATATTTACCGCAGCCTGTAAAGGCGTTAACAACAAAAGCAAACAGAGTAAGAAAACCGCAATATTTTTAATCATAATTTTATTTTACCGTATGTATTTTATTTTTTAGACATGAAGAACAAATGCCGTTAATCTGTATAAAATGGTTTACTACCTTATATCCGTTCATTTTTTTAACGCCGTCAAAAACGCAGTCCTTTATTTCGTCGACTTTGCCGCATTTTATGCATGTAATATGATGATGATGTTCGTCATGTCCGCAATGGCACAGCCCGTAATGTCTTTTACGGTCAAACTGTTGTATTCTTGCCAAAATTCCGCACTCAGCAAGACTTTCAAGATTTCTGTATACTCCCGGAACTCCGCATTTTGTAAAGTTCTTTTTAAGTTTTTCAAAAACGTCTTCAGGAGTCATGTGCCCGCAGCATTCAAAAAAAAGTTTTATAATGGCATGCCTGCGCGGAGTCAGCTTAAATCCTTTACTTTTTAATTTTTCGATATAATGTTCCATACAATACCTGATTTATTATTTTTTCATAATTCCTAAAGCAAAAGAAAACGCAAAAAAGACAAAATTGACCATCACTATCGTTGCTCCTGAAGGATAGTTAAGGACATAAGATACAAAAATTCCGCCGATAACAGACAACACCGCAAATACGCCGGCAAGCACTATAGCCGTTTTAAAACTTTTTACTATCTGAAGAGCAGACACGGCAGGCAAAATTATAAGGCTTGAAACAAGCATTGTTCCGACAATTTTTATTCCAAGAACGACAATAAGAGAAGTAAGTACTATTAAAATTTTATTTACCGTTTTAACTTTAATGCCGGACACATAAGCGTAATCTTCGTCAAAAGTAATCGCAAAAAGGTCATGATAAAAAAGCACCGTAGCCAAAACTACGCAAAAAGATATAAAAACCGTTATCCAGACTTCTGCTGAGCTTACGGAAAGAATATTGCCGAAAAGATAACTGAACAAATCTACGTTGAATCCTCCTGAGGTCGACGCTATTATTACGCCTAAAGCTATGCCGAAAGAAGAAACAAGCCCTATTGCGGCGTCTCCGTAAACTTTGGCTTTTTCGTTTAAACTTAAAATAATAAGAGAGGCTATCGCAACAAGAGGTATTGAAACTATCATAGGCTGCGCATGCAAAAGAAGAGCTATTGCCACAGTTGCAAAACTGACATGAGCCAACCCGTCGCCTATTAAAGAAAATCTTCGCAAAACAAGAAAAACACCAAGAAAAGAACACCCAAGAGCCATAAAACATCCGGCTATAAGCGCGCGCTGTACAAAAGCAAAACTAAGAGCTTCCCGGATTTGTGAAAATACTTCCATGTATAATCTAACTCCTTAAATAAATCAATGTCTGTGGCATATAATATGCTGCTCGGCTCCGAAATAATCAGTCATTTCTGAAGATTTGCAGAATTTATCAAAAGTACCGTAAAAAACAACTTTTCTGTCAAGATAAAGAAATTTAGACGCATACTTTCCTATAGAACCGGCGTCATGAGAAACAAGAAGTATCGTTACACCGTTTTCACGGTTAAGTTTCTGTATTGTTAAAGAAAAAGTTTCTCTTGACTGCGGGTCTAAAGCCACGGTAGGCTCGTCCAAAATTAAAAGCTGCGGAGCATTTATTAAAGCTCTGGCAAGCAAAACGCGCTGCTGTTGGCCGCCCGAAAGTTTGCCGACAGAACGGTCTGCAAGACCGCTTATTCCGAGAGTTTCCATTATTTTCCCCGCAGTTTGATAATCATCACGCGTAACTCTTTTTGGAAATTTCTTGCGGCAGTATAAACCCGATACGACTATTTCCTTTGCAGTCGCCGGGAATCTCTGATCGATAAAAGACATTTTCTGAGGCAAATAACCTACTTTTTTCTGAAGCATAAAATCCGACAAACTTTCTCCCTGAAAAAGTATTTCTCCTTCAAAAGGAATAAGCCCCAGAACTGATTTTATAAGCGTAGATTTTCCCGAGCCGTTAGGCCCGACAATGCCGACATAATCTCCTGCTTCAATTTCAAAAGAAACTTTTGAAAGAGCTTCTATGTCTCCGTATTTTACGCTTAAATCTTTTATCTGTATAATTTTTAACGGCACTCTAACCCTTCCTTTAATTTTTTAAGATTGCTTTCCATAATATAAATAAAATTTGTTCCGTTTTCAAGTTCAGATTTGCTTACGTTGTGAGCTCCGTGCAAAAGTTCAAGTTTGGCTCCTGTAGCCTGCGAAATCGTGCGCGCAACCTTAGGATCAATAAGTTCTTCATAATAAATATATTTTATTCCTGACGCTTTAAGTTTTTTTATCAATTCACCAAGTACTTTCGGGCTCGGCTCCGCATTAGGAGAAAAACCTTCATAAGGAGAATCATGTTCAAGACCGTAACGTTTTGCAAAATATCCGAAAGCAAAATGCCCGCCGTAAATAATCGTTTTATGTTTCGCCGTGGCAAGAGTTTCTTTAAAACGTTTGTCCAAATCCGCAAGTTTATTTTTATATTCTGCGGCATTTTTCAGATAAAAAACTTTATTTGCAGGATCTTTTTCGGCAAGCGCTTGCGCTATTGTATCAGTTATAATCATATCATTTGACAAATCAAGCCATATATGGGGGTCTTTTCCGCCATGGTGGTGGTGGTGTTCTTCTTTATCATGGTGTTCATCATGTCCTGCATGTTCTTCATGTTCATCTTCATCATGGTCTGCTTCGGAGATAAGATTTATTCCCCGGCTTGCATCAACTATTTTAAGATTTTTGTTAGGTATTCCTTTCAGTAAATCTTCAGCCCACGGCTCCATATATTTACCGGTATAAATAAATATATCGGCTCTGTTAATTTTGACAATATCCTGAGGCTTAGGTTCAAAACTGTGCGGTTCTACTCCCGGCGGAAGCAATAAAGAAACATTAACTTTATCTCCGCCTATTTGTTTTGCAAAATCATATGTAGGAAACAGCGTCGTAATTATTTCCGGTTTACTTTGAATGTCTTTTGCATAAATGACGCAAGCCAGAGCCATTAAAACCAATTGTACTGCTGCCAATTTTTTAAAAAACATTATACTCCTCCATATTTAAAATAAAGATTTTTTCTTTTTCACAACTTCGGCATTATTTATATAAAAAAGCACGTCAAGCCTTTTTGAACCGTCAGAATCTTTTATTTGTCTTTTTCTTATAATAAAAACACCTTTAACTTCAACCAAAGGAGGAAAAGGTTTTGCAATATCCGTTCCGTCTTTCATGGAAACAAGAATAGTGTTAAATATTGTCGGAGCAGGTCCCCATGTGCAGCATGAGCAGCCGTAAGCGTTTTTGCTTACCGCAAAACTGTTTATAGGTTTTTCTCCTGCCAAAGCGTCTGCCGGCGCCATAAAATAGCCTGTTACTTTTACTGTTTTTCCGTTTAGAGATTGTATATTGCCGGGAATTTCTTTTAAATCGCTTTCGTCTGCCGTTACATAGTTGTGTAATGTTTCCAATAAATTAAAATCTATTTCTATTGTTTTTTGGCTTCCGCTGATATTATCCGAATATGCAAAAACGACAACGCTTACAGTAATAATAAAAACTAATACTGCTAAAATTAATAAATTAATGCTTTTCATCCGACGTTTTCTCCGAAGGAAAATTTTGTCCTGATTCCGTACGGCATTTTTCGAGCATTGCCAGCGAACTTTTGTAATAATCCAAAACATTAATATTTAACGAGCCTGTTTTATCCGGTCCGTTTTCTATAAGCATTTCAAAATACTTTGCCGCTTCAATGTATTGTTTTTTATTGTAATATGCCGTCGCCAAATCAAAAATTGCTCCTTTGTCTTTCGGATTGAGCTTAAAAGCCTTTTCAAAAGCTTCCGCAGATTTTTGAATATCGCCAGTTTCTCTGTAAGCGTATCCGAGCATTTTCCATGCTCTAAGGTTGCTTTTGTCAATAAAAATAATGTTTTTGCAAATACGCACCGTTTCACCGTATAGAAAATAACTGTAATACGAAGAACTTCTGGCAAGCATCTGCCGTACTATAAAAGGTTTAAGCAAAAAAATAATTCCGGCGACAATAATGAGCGTAATAATCCATTTTTTAAAAATATTTTCATGACCGGTATTATGATGATGGTGTCCGCATGAACAATGTTCAGAATGAGAAGGATGATCCATAAAGTTTCCTTAAGCTGTAACTATCAAAAATATTCCGGTAACTATTAAAATATTACCGGCCGCAAAAGCTATTATATTTTCAAGCTTTTCTGTTTTGCGCGCTAAATTTTTAAGAATACCCGCCGATAAGCCTATAACAAGTATCGGAAGACTCTGCCCGACCGCAAAGCTGAAAAAAACAAGACCTGAATAAACCAAAGAAGCTTTTATTACCACAAAGCTTGCTATAACCATAAGAACAGCCCCGCAGCATGGACATGCAGGCATTTCAAGAAAAGCGAACATAATACCGAACAATAAAGCCGAAGAAAATGTTTTTGCCTGTTTGTTTTGCGTTTTACAATGATTAAGGGATAATTTTTTCGTCCATGGAATTAAGCCGGCAAAAAACAAACCTGCGGCAATCAAAAGAACGCCCAGCAAAGAATATAATAAACGGCTTATGTGTATAAGTTTAAATGCAAAATCAGTAACAAAACCAAGCAAAAAACCGGCAGCCGTATAACTTAAAATAAGTCCGCAGGCAAAAGCAAAAGAAAGCAATATTCCTTTTTTCTTTGATTCTGATGCCGCTGCTACATAACCGAAGACGACAGGAAGCCTTGCTATTGTGCAGGAACTTAAAGACGCCGCAGCTCCCGCAACAGCAACAGCAAACATAACGGCAGGCAAAGAGCCGTTGGAAAAAATATTTTGTATGTAAGAAATCATAATAGTCCAAAATCAAAAAATTATGCCGTAAAAAGCAGCATTTAAAAAAACGTAAATAGAAATTATTTCTATTTATATCATTAAAATATTTTTTAGTCAAATCTTATTTATATAAGCATTGGCGTATAAAATATGTTAAATTTCGTTTACAGAAATGCAGTTTAATTTTGATTTGAACATTTCAACGGCTTTTTTGCCTGTGCAGTGAAGAGGCGCAAAATATTTAATATTTTCAAGTTTTAATTTTTCAACAATATCGGTTATATCCCGCAAACAGGAATCTTTAAGATGAAACCCGCCGACAAAAGCATATATATTTTCATTAAACAATTGTTTTGTTCTATTCACTATTTCCAACGTGCCCTGATGAGCGCATCCTGTTATGACTATCAGTCCTTTTTCTGTTTTCATACAGACAGACTGTTCGTACATTATGCCGTTTTTCGTCATTTCTCCCAAAGAAAACAGTCCCGGTTTTATTTCATAATCTTTACCGTCTATTTCAACAAGTTCCGCACCGTAAGACTTAATTTTCGCTTTTATTTTTTTATCCGTATTTTTGCACACATAAACTTTTACATTGTTATTTATTTTAAGTACATTCCACAAACCGGAAGTATGGTCCCAATGCTCATGCGAAATTATAATATGTTTCAATTTTGAAATATCTATATTTAAATTCTTTATATTTTCCATTAACGTTTTAGGTTTGCCGAAAGCGTCAAATAAAACGTCTTCTCCTATAAGAAACGATAAACCCCAGTGTCTTATAAATCTTTCCCACTTTGTTGATCCTTCCGCAATCAGTTTAATTTCCATAATAAAATCCTTTTACTAACACTCTTACACGTTTATTTTTTATCTTTACGGCAAAACAAAAAAATGCCGATAAGTATAAACGGCAGGCTTAAAATCTGCCCCATATTTAAAAACATAGAGTTTTCAAACGCCGACTGGTTTTCTTTTAAAAATTCTATTGAAAATCTGAATATAAAAACCAACACTAAAAATAATCCGAACATTTTTCCTTTTATGCGGATATAATCAGTCTTTCTGTAAACCGCAAGCATAACAAAAAAAATAATAAAGTAATAAATTGACTCGTACAGCTGCGCAGGATGTCTGGCAATGCCGTCAACGCTTGTAAAAACAAAACCGAGTTTTGAATTTGTCGCCTTGCCTACTATTTCGGAATTCATCAAATTTCCGAGTCTTATAAAACCTGCGGCAACGGGAACGACAATGCATATTCTGTCCAAAACAGCTAATATATTCTGCTTGTATTTCTTACAAAAAAGCGCAATTGCAAGAAAAATACCGGCTGCTCCGCCGTGGCTTGCAAGTCCCTGATAACCTGTAAAAACCAATCCGGTATTTTTATCAAACGTAAAAGGCAAAAATATTTCGGCTATATGTTTTGAATAGTATGCGAAATCATAAAACAAACAATGCCCGAGTCTTGCTCCGATTAAAGTTCCGGCCAAAATAAAGAAAGCAAGATTATCTATCTGTTGCTGCGAATACTTTATTTCTGCCCTTCCGGATAGATTTATTCGTCTGAAAATTAAATATGCAGAAAAAACTCCAAATGCAAACAGCACGGAGTAATATCTCAATTCAAAAAAGCCTATTTTTATCATAACAGGATTAATATCCCAAATTATCTGCATATTGCCGTCGTCTCCGTTTTTAAAAGATAATCGGCAACCGCTTTATAAAAAGTGCTTACCGCAAGTATAGAACAATGTATATGATCGGCAGGCAAATCAGGAATATTTTTCATTATTTCACCGGCGGAAATTGACAATACCTCCCCGATACTTTTTCCTTTTGCAAGCCGGGCGGTTTCAGCGCCGCATAATTTAGTATATCCGCAGCCTTCCGTATAATACTTAATATCTGAAATTTTATTATCGTCTATCACAAGATAAAATTCCATTTCATCACCGCAAGGACCTTTCAAAAAAGAAAAAGACGACGGATCATTCATTCTGCCGAAATATTCATCATTCGAACTCATTATATTTACTCCGTAATATTACAGTTCTTTTTCTACGGCAGTTTCGTCGCAGTCAGGGAATTTAGGACAGTTGATGCATACTTTCCATACTTTATGAGGAAGGCTGTCTCTGCTTATTATTTTGAAACCGAATTTTGTGAAAAAGCCGTCAATATAAGTCAGCGCAAATACTTTTTTTATGCCTAAAGATTTCGCATCCGCCATACATGCAAAAACCAAATCTTTTCCTGCTCCTTTGCCAAGCGCTTCCTTAGAAACGGCAAGAGACCTTATCTCGGCAACGTCTTCCCAAAAAATCTCTGAAGCGCAGCATCCTCGCACAATTCCGTTTTCATCTTCATATACAAAAAAACTGCGTATTGATTCGTAAATATCATTAAGCGAACGGGCAAGCATTTTCCCTTCCGCCGCATATTCATTTATTATTTTCTGAATTGATTTGGCATCTTTTATCAAAGCTTTTCTAATCACGTTTTTACCTTTCTGTTATATATTTATCTCTTAAGATAATGATTTTACATTTATTTTTACGCACAAACAAGAATATTGTCAATTAATAACTGTAATGCCGTACCGTTTAATACAATTCTATTTCTGCTCTTCAAAATCGACAGCAACTGAGTTAATACAAAAACGTTTTCCCGTCTTTGTAGGACCGTCATCAAACAAATGTCCTAAATGGCTTCCGCATTTTGAACATATTACTTCGTCTCTTTCCATAGAATGACTGTAGTCTTTTCTTATTTTTACTGCCTGAGGCAATGCCTTATCAAAACCCGGCCATCCGCATTCCGTTTGAAATTTTGCATCGGAACCAAAAAGAGGCTGCCCGCAGGCTCCGCATCTGTAAATGCCTTTATCGTCAAATTTTACATATTTTCCTGTAAAAGGTTTCTCTGTCCCTTTCTGTCTCATTACAAAATATCTTTCTTTGTTTAATTTCTGTTTCCAGAATTTGTCTTTATCGAAGAAATTAATATGGCACGATTTTTGCCCTTTTTTTGCAAAATATTTTTGATGATATTCTTCCGCAGGATAAAACTTTATTAATTTTTCGACATCGGTAACAATCGGTTTGTCAAAAAATATACAGTATTCTTTTATTTTTACTCTTGCAGCCTGCTCCTGTTCATTATCGGTATAAAAAATTGCAGAACGGTATTGTGTTCCTATATCAAACCCCTGTCTGTTTTTTGAAGTACTGTCATGCGACTGAAAAAAGACGTCCAACAATTCTTCATCCGATATTTTTTGATTGTCATAAATTATTTTAACGGCTTCGGCATGACCTGTTTTGCCGGTACACACCTCTTCATAAGAAGGATTTGTTAAAGTGCCGCCGGTATATCCTGCTTCCGTCGATATAACTCCCGGAATATTGTCAAACGCTGCCTGCACTCCCCAAAAACATCCTGCGGCAAACACAATTTCTTTTAACATTATAAACTCCTGCGTTATTAAATTTATTTAATTTTAAATGTTTAAAAAAAACATATATAGCAAGTTTATATTGTCATGTCTTTAATTCGGTTACTTTTTATTAGTTTTCTTTCCGAAACCTTTTCCGAATTTATCGGAATGAAGTTCTCCGCCGGTTGCCCAGTTCTTTCTGTCAAACTCTTCAATAAGAACGGTTACCCATTCACTTTTCACTTTTAAAATTTTGACCGCCGAATCAGTTACGGCTTTCACAAACTCGCGTTTTGTTTTAAGGTCTCTTCCTTTCGCTATTTTTACGGTTATAACAGGCATTTTGTTTCTCCGTTTAATTTTACAATTTAATATCTTTTCAATGATTCATCTCCGTCATTAAATTCATAACCGGCATGTTCGCCGTCGCAAAACGGCTTATTTAAGGAATGTCCGCAGCGGCATAACGTTACGCGGTTTCTTGTTTCATACTTTACGCCTGATTCTGATTCTATTTCAACGCCGCCCTTAACCCATAATGGACCGCTGCAGTTTATCTGCGGGTCCTCTATTATTGTAACGGAAGGCTCATATTTATTTTCTAAAGCCTGACCAGTTTCTTTATCGTATGCGACAAGTCTTCCGGCAGGGCATTCGCATGCCTGTCTGACGGCTTCTTTTTTTGCTTCGGGTTTCTTTGATTTTACGGCAAGTTTCCAAGTACCGCCTTTAGGGTGGCAAAAACGCGCTCCCGAACATAACGACGGAACGTCTTTAAGAATAATTCCGCCGCCGTCTATTATTTCAGCTTCATCTTCATATAAAGAGTTTGACGCCGTTTCTGTGCCGTCAAAATGAGCTTCATTATGTGCGCCGTCACAGAAAGGCATATTTTTTGAATGACCGCAGCGGCACAGAGCATAAGTTTCTTTCCGAGGATATTTTTTTGTTTCAACCCATTTTTCAGGTTCGCCGCTTTTGCCTGTTTCGGCAATTTCTTTGTTCAAAGGCAAATTGCCTGTAACAATATACGGACCGTTTTTCGTGATAAGAATTTTCGGTTTGCTCATTTAGCTCTCCGGTTTAAGATATTTAAAACCGCCTTATATATTAAATCATATAAGTACTATCTTTTAAATATTTATTTCTTTTCTTTCCAGTTCCACCATTTCAATTTTTCGCCGTCTCGTCCTCCCTCGGCAAAATATACAGCGCAGCGAAACACATACAGAAGGCATCTGTCCTGAACTATGCCTTCATACTTATTTGATTGTTCATAGATGTCTTCCGGATCTTTCTCTTTTAATTCTTCAACGGAATATATGCCTATATTGGTCAAATCTTCCGCTATTGATTTGCCGACTCCCGGAATAACCGTCAGTTCTTTTATTGCTTTTAAATTGTTTTTCATATAAGCATTATATAATTATTTTTTTAAGATTTCAGAGATTTAATCCGTGCTAATTGTTTTTGAAACTTTTGATTTCGTGAATATATGTCTGCTGATATTTTTATCTATTTGACAGGGAAAGCAGTTTGTTTGCCGTGTTGGCGTTTCTGATTGTGACATTATTATTTACCGAAGAGCTTGGAATTTTATACCATCTTGTTTTCGATATTGTTTTCCTTTGAGCTGTCCAAAAAATCACGGCTTTATAATAACCGACTTTTTCGTATTCAGGTTTAGCTTCACCGACAGCCGCAAAAATTTCTTTCACGGTAACAGGAGAGATGAGAAAAATAGCATAATTTACAGCTTCTTTATCTTTATTCCACCATTCAGGCGCATTGTCCAATGCATCCGACAAATTTTGCGGAGATATGATTGTTAGCGGGATATTCAGCTTAAATTTATCTGATATTAAGGACTCACATTTTTTTATCAGCTTATTCTTGCTAATTATATTACTTGAAAATATAACATTTCCGCTGTTGATATACGTACTGACATTTGAAAATCCTATTTCTTCAAACGCCGCTTTTAATAACGGCATGGAAATTTTGTTTTTACCGCTTATATTAATACCGCGTAAAAGCGCAATGTATGTTTGCATATCCAATTCCTCTGCCTGCAGTAATTTATCTGTTAAACTTTAATTAATTATCAATACCAACAATGAGTATTATTCTTTAATAACATGTTATAATTTTATCATTTTTTAAATTGATATAAATATTGTTATTCTGTGATTGTTAAAATAGTTTTATCAGAAATTTAATTCAGACTGGTTGATTTTGAAACTTTCAACGCCGTTGGTTCTTTGTTTTACAGTTTCAGGATTGAAATCTCCAAAAAGTATAGGAGAGTTTGGATTATGTTTTTTATAATTTTCAAGAGCTTTCTTTTTATTTATGTTTGCATAGCAGTATAAACAATTATGAATACAGCTGTCATACTGTCCTATATCAATACATTTCATACAGCCGCAGTATAGTCTGTTGTCATCTCTTACATTTTTATTAAAAATATTATATCCGATTATTTTTTCTATTAAATTACCGTCAATACATTGAGAATGATTAATACCTGACTCTTTTAAATCTATCTCTTCGGCGCATGTTTCAAGCTGTAATTTATATTTTTTTGTAATATCAGAAAAATGCTTTGCCATAAAACGCATATCGTTATTTGATATTTCTTGAATTTTCATATCTTTCATATTTGCTGTAACTTTACGGTACCCGTCAATAAAACTTATTATAACTTTGTTTGTAAATTTCGAAAGAGAATTAATCAGCTTTTCAAATTCTTCAATATGAAAATTTATAGAATATTTGCCGTTATCCTGAATAAATATCGGGTCATAACGTAATATAACTTTTTCCTTTCCTATTTTATCTGATAACTCTTTGAATGTTTTTATAATTTCGCTTTTATCTCTGACATTGGTTTCTATTTCATTACCGTAAGGAGTTATTGTAAACTGAAAATAGTATTTGTAACCCATATAATCAATTTGATTAAGATGCGGCATAATATTTTTTGAATCTTTAGTCCAAAAAACAATACAGTCAACATTTTTTGGAGATAAAGCAATATTTGAAATCTGGTTGGCATTCATAGGGTTTCTTACATAAACAAAGCCTTCTTTCAGCCTGTTCATAAACCATTCTGAATAAAATGCCGGAATATCCGTCCTTCTGCTGACACTGAGGATCATAATTGTTTATATACCGCAACTACTATTTTTTCAATATCTCATGCAAAATGTCGTCTAGTTCTTTATTGAATTCGTCGGGTTCTTCAAGCATAAGAAAATGACCGACGCCAGGCATTATGCGGAGCTGGAAATTATGTATAATTTTATGGTTAACTTCCGTTTTTGTAGCCCATAAATCAGAATTCAAACACCAGACGGGAACATTAATTTTCGGATGATTATGAACATATGAAACGGCAAACATTTCTTCCAATGCGCTTATTGCCACTTTAGGATACGCATTCCTCATTACCCCGTCTATTTCGTCAATAAACTGTTGGTTCGTGTCTTTGGCAAACATACTGCCTTTTACAAACGAGTCTGTCGCTTTTTTAAAATCTTCTTTAAAAGGTTTTACTATTTCTTTTATTTGTTTTGCGGTAAAACTTTCAGATAAATCCTGCATTGTGTCTATTCCTATCAAAGCGGCAACCTTGTCAGGAATAAGTTTATAAGTTTCAATGATAATAACGCCGCTCATTGAATGTCCTATAAGGACAACTTTCTCCGCTTCGATTTTATTGACAACAGCGGCTACGTCTTCTGCAAAGGACTGTGGAGAATAAACTGTTCTGTTATGATGTCCGGACCTTCCGTGTCCGGCAAGATCCAAAACGACAATACGATACTTTTCTTTAAAATACGGTATCTGCTTTCTCCAAAATGAGCGGTCGCAGCTCCAGCCGTGCACAAAGATTAAAGCAGGTTCTCCTTTTCCGTAAACGGAAAAAGCTATTGGAGTGCCGTCTTTTGATATTGCTACGCCTTCTTTTGCCGTACATACATCCGAAAAAACAAAAACCAATAAAAATAAAAATGCCGCAACTTTGATTTTTTTAATCATAATTTTTTTAATCCCATATATTACTCTTCACATTTAGGACCTTTTCCGTAAGTAATTTTACCTGTGTAATAAGTCTTTTTTATTTTTGGATTTTCTTTAAGCCAAGCATCAAGCCCGTGTCTTTGAATAAAACAAAGATTATACATTTTCATATTATGGACTAACGTATTTGCGCGGTCTGCGGCAGGTATTAGTTTAGAACAAGGAAAATCTCCGCATTCATAACAAAAATCAACGCCTTTTTCTTTTGCGCATTCATAATTTTCACAATCGCCGTTAATAGTCGGACAATGCCCTTCCAAAGGACGGCAGCCTTTACACGGAATGTCTTCACGTTTTATGCCTAATCCGACAAGTTTATCTATTATAAAATTATCGTCTTCTTTAACCGTATGGGCAAGGCAGCTTCCGCAGTCAACTCCGCATGGCGAAACCAATTTCTTTTTATCTTCCATAAAATCTCCGTATCTTCATTTTATTTTTTTAATATTTCCTGAATTATCTCGTCTAACTGTTTATTAAATTCGGCAGGTTTTTCAAGCATAAGAAAATGCCCTGTTCCCGGCATTATGCGGACGTCAAAATCAGGAGCGTACTTTCTGTTTACTTCAGAATTCGTAGGCCATAAATCAGAATTCAAACATCTGACAGGCACTTTAATATTCAAAGGATTATTTACATAAGAAAGTTTTAACATTTCCTCCATAGCGCTTAAAGCTATTTCAGGAGACTCTCTCGTCATCTTTTTGACGATTTTATCTGCAAATTTAGGATTAGTTCCTTTTGCAAACATAGTTCTTATAAAAGCTCCGGCATTTTTCTTAAAATCTTCTTTCAGAGGATTAGTGTAGGCGTCTATCTGTTCCTGAGTATATACCGTTTCAAAATTACGCAATGTGTCTATACCTATCAACCCTATAATGTTATCAGGAACAATCTGCGCAGCTTCAACTATAACAGGTCCGCCCATTGAATGACCTATAAGAATAACTTTATCCGCACCTATTCTTCTTACGACAGCCGCAATATCTTCTCCGAAATCTTTCATAGAATAAACAGTTCTTTCGTGCCCTGACCTTCCGTGTCCGGCAAGGTCGACGGCTATAATATGATATTTTTTCTTAAAATAAGGAATCTGCTTTTTCCAGAAAGAGCGGTCGCAGCACCAGCCGTGCACGAATATCAAAACGGGCTCGCCCTTACCGTAAATAGAGAAAGAAATACGCGTACCGTCTTTAGATACTGCAACACCTTCTTTTGCCGAACATACGGCAGAAACCGTAATAAGCAAACACAATGAAAATACTATTGCTTTGATTTTTTTGTTCATGAATACCTCTTTGCTATGTTAAAATTAAAAATTATATACTTTCCGCGCCTTCAATTATTACGGCGTTTACTTTTGCCGACTGCTCACGCAGCGGAGCAACCAAGCGGTATTCCGGAGAATTCCACCATGCGTTAAATTTATCCGTTGAAGCAAATTCAATAATTATTACTCTTGCCGGATTCCAGTCGCCGGAAACTACCGTGACTTTTCCTCCCCTGGCAAGATACTTTCCTCCGAATTTTTCAACAATAGGAGGAACCTGCTTAATATATTCCATATATTTATTTTTATCCATAACTTCTTTAGCTTCTATTACCATATAAACCGGCATATTTTTCTCCTTTTTTAATCGATATCTCATATACCGATATTTTACCTCTTAAAAAATTAAATTTACACCCCGCCTAAAAAACAATTATCAGACAGGGTGTAAATCTTCAGCTTTTATTTTTAATAAATTTTATGTTTCTTCAACTGCTTTGCCGATTTTGTTATGACTTTCCAGCGCGCTTTTTCAACAGCGCTTGCTTTCATAGTCTGCCGCGCTTCCAAATATTCATATTCTTTCTGTAATTTTAAATAACTCTCATAACGCTTTTTATCCAGAGTTCCTTTCTGCACAGCTTCCAAAACTGCGCATCCCGGCTCATTTTTATGACTGCAGTCTCTGAAACGGCATCCTGCGGCAAGATCTTCTATATCATCGAAAACTTTCTCAAGACCTTTCTCATCTCCCCAAACCTGTATTTCTCTCATTCCGGGAGTATCTATAACCATTCCGCCTTCCGGTAAAACTATAAGTTCTCGAAAAGTTGTTGTATGGCGGCCGCGGCTTCCGAATTCGCTTACTTCGTTTGTTTTCAGTTGTTCTTTGTTAAGCAGCGCGTTGATAATAGTTGATTTCCCGACACCTGAAGAGCCCAAAAAAGCGACTGTTTCGCCTGATTTGATATATTGTTTTAATTTTATAAGGTCTTCCTGATTATATGCGCTGATTGTATGAACGTCAACTCCGTTTGCAACAGCTTCAACTTCGGATTTACGCTGTTCATATTCAGGACATAAATCGGACTTATTTAAAAATATCACAGGCAGAGCGCCGCTGTCGGCAACTATGGATAAAAACCTTTCTATTCTTCTTAAATTGTAATTTAAATCCAAACCGGTTATGATAAATACCGTATCTATGTTTGCCGCTATAGGCTGTTCCTCGGTAATCTCGCCCGAAGCTTTGCGGCTGAATATACTTTTTCTAGGAAGAACAGCATGAATCATTGCTTTTCTTTCATTAGAAACGACAGAAGCGGCTACCCAGTCTCCTACAATGGGAAACTTGTCCCTTGTTTCGTTATCAAATCTGAATTTGCCTGTTATTTCGCATAAAAATTCACCTGAAGCATTGCAGGCAATATATTTACCTCTGTTTTCTCTTATTATTCTTAATGCGGCATAATTTTGATTTTTATACTGTTCAAAATTTGTTTCAAAAAAAGAATTCCATCCAAAATCAATATTACTATTTTGCTGCTCTATATTCATTATTTTCCCTTTAAGTTTTCAACTTATGTTTTTCTAAATAAAAATATTTTCCGTTAACTCTCTCTACGCCGATACTTCTTGCTGCAACATACGCAATCATCCAATTCTCCGTTACAAAAAATTTTATTTTCTAATACGCCTATTTTATATTATTAAAAGATGTTTTGTCGATATTTTTTAACATTTTTAATTTATAATGCCAGTTTGTAAATTGCCTTAACATCTTCGGTATCTAATTCTTTAAACGAACCTAAAGTTCCGAATGCCGTAGCCTTTTTTGCCATAATTTCTATATCTTTTTCTTTTATGTTTAAATCTCCGAGCCTTACAGGCAGATTCAATCTTTTAAAAAACTTTTCGGTTTCTTCTATTCCTTTCAAAGCAATTTCGTCAGAATTGCTTATGCCGCCGCTTACTCCCCAGACATTTACGGCAAATTGTGTAAACAAAGGAATATTATATTTATAAACATATTTCATCCATGCAGGAAAAACAATACTCAGCCCGGCGCCGTGCGGTATGTCGTAAACTGCGCTTATCGCATGTTCTATTCCGTGAGAAGCCCAGTCTTCTTGTCTTCCCATCCCCAAAAAACCGTTATGGGCAACATTGCCGGAAAGCATAATTTCAGCCCATGCGTTATAATCGTTAAAATTATTTAACAACTTATAAGCATTATCAATAATTGTTTTAAGCGTTCCTTCACAAAGCTTATCTGAAAGCTCCGTATATTTAGTTTGCGTGAAATATCTTTCGAAAATATGAGCCATCATATCGCATACGCCGTATCCCAGCTGTTCTTTTGGAAGAGAAAAACAAAAAACAGGATTTAATATGCTAAACACCGGTCTTAACGGAGGATATTTTACCGCAAGTTTCATTGATTCTTCTTCATTTGAAATCACAGTATTCGGACTGCTCTCGCTTCCTGCAGCCGGTATTGTTAAAATGACAGCTGTTGAAGCAGTTTGTTTCGGCAATGCTTTCATTGTAAAAAAGTCCCATACGTCTCCGTCATACTTAATGCCGAGCGCTATCGCTTTGGCGCTGTCTATAACGCTTCCGCCGCCTGCCGCCAAAATAAAATCAATTTTTTTCTCTTTGCAAATTTTTACGCCCTTGCGGACAAGCGAAATTCTCGGATTAGGCTGAACTCCGCCAAGCTCTGTATAAGCGACTCCCGCTTCTTTAAGAGACGATATAACTTCATCATAAAGCCCGCTCTTTTTAATGCTTTCTTTCCCGTAATGAAACAATATATTTGACGAATATTTCTTTACATATTCACCGACTTTTTTCTGGCTGTCTTTGCCGAAAATTATACGCGTAGGATTACAAAATTCAAAGTTATTCATATTATTACTCCAATTAATTAAATTTAAGCTGACAGCATTTGCATAAGCTTGAAATAATACTGGGCATCCTGCGTTTTATAAAGTTTGTACCAAGTATCCAAAACTTCCTCATTTATAACATCAAGCTTTTTTAGTATTTCACGGGCAAATTCTACAGGAGCCGTTCCTCCTGCCGTAATTAAATTACGATCTGAAACAGACGGTTCTTTACGGTAATTTTTTTCTCCGGTATATTCAGGGCATACTTGTTTTAAGAAATCAAGGTCATTGCTTGTATGCACAAAATTATTTAAAAATCCTGCTTTTGCCAAAGCAATCGTTGCCGCGCAGATAGCCCCGACAGGAATATTTTTATTCAGAAGTTCTTTTGTTTTTGCCAGTATAATGCTATGGTCTGATTTAAGCCAGTCATAACTTCCGGGCAAAAGCAATAAAGCAGCCTGCGTGTAATCAATTTCATCAAGCGTCATATCCGGTATGATGCTTAAACCGCCCATTGTTATTACAGTATTTTTATTTAAAGAAACAGTCTTGATTGTATAAGGCAAAACTCCTTTTTTAAAACACTGCCCGCTCTTAAGTTCCGGCAGAACATACCCCAGCTCCCAATCCGACAATCCGTCCAGCAAATAAACATACACAATCTTTCTGTCCATATAGAAACTCCTCAATCAATTTGATGTAAATAATATTAAAGAATATTGAATTTATTTTTGCAAAGAATTTTGAGAAGATAAAGCAGAATAATCTTGCCGACAATAGTTATATTTTTCTGCTGTCGTATGCCCAATGCAATACAGCCTGACGCTGTTTTATATGACAAGCCCAATCACCCGGTAAACAGTTATTCTTTATCTGCGCAATATGACGTTTGATCGCTATCCATCTTTTTATCTGTCTCCCGTCATCTTCATGTCTTCTTCCCATAAAATACCGGCAGTACCACTGAAACCAGCCTCTAGGGTCATCCGGATGTATCCACCCTTTTTGGCGCCATACCGATAAAGGCTGACTTGCGTTTACTCCAAAAAAATTAAGTTCCGGATCATGTTTCTCAGAACATAGTTTTGCTTTGCTGAACCATTCATCAGGAAATTCCGATAAACAATCAGTCATATATTTACCGCCGAATACGCCGAGTTCCAACATTTCTTTAGGAGTTAATTCCGGTTTGAAGTTTTTATCAAAATTTTTGCCTGGTTTTTCTGAAAGAATATATACATAATTTTTCTGCATTTTATCGTTAACTATAATTTTTTTCATATTCACCCCATAAGCGAAGAAAATTTTGTAAACGTATTTAATTATCTTTTGTTTTGACGGTTATAAACAATATTGTTACTGTAAAAACTGACAAACAAAAAGCAACTGTTCCAATTATGATTGGATATTGTCCGTCAAACCCAACCGCAGAAAGATGTTTTGTAAGAATAGCGCCGTATCCCCAAATAATCACAAGCCCGTACGGTAAAAAACGGTCTTTCAACATACGCCATAAACCGATACCGGTTCCTGTCAAAAGAGCCAGGACTGTCAAAAAAACTTCTGAAATACCGCTACCGTTCCATACTATATAAACTAGAAAAACTATAACATTTGCAATTGCAGCTACCGTAATCCAGCCGAAATAAACGCTAAACGGCAACCGCACAAACCAACGCTCTTTTGGAGCAATAACATTAGTGCGTAAAATATCGGCAATTTTAATAAGCGTAAACAAAAGCCCTGCCATTATAATGACGGAAAGCCATATTAAATCGTAATGCCAGGCAAATAACCAAGAAGCATTTAAGAGCGCATTAACAATAAAGATGAGGTTTACTTTCTCTGCCAATTCATTTTTATTGAGCCTCAATTGATAAACAACATATATTCCAAGAAGTAAATAAATGATACCCCATATAGAAAATGCATATCCGGCAGGCGTAAAAAGATTAGGATAATTGTAAGATATTTCTCCGGTGGTTCTGCCGCCAAGCGGAAGAAAGACAGCCATATAATTGACTGCTATCATAATAACATAAGCTATAACCGTTGCTATCTTGATAGTCTTTGTATTCATAAATTCTATCTTTATTAAAAAATGTGTTAACCTTGATGATTCATACAGATACAAATAAATTATCTTGGCATAATCGCAAATACACCCCAGCCCAAGTATTCACGAGTATAAGAGGCGTAACGTTCCGGTTCGGATGTCAGTTGAGCCCGAACATCTTTTGCTAATTCATCATTTGGATTTTCTTCAAGCCATTTCCTCATAGTAAGCCATTTAGCCGCCTCGTATCTGTCCCAACCGTCTTGGTCAGCTAAAACCATTTCAACAACATCATAACCAAGATTTCTAAAAGACTCTAAAAGTTTCGGAAGAATTAGAAAATCAGATATTGAATGGGCAAGACATCCTTTGGCAACTTCTTCATTAGGCGGTATTTGACGCCAGTAAGGCTCTCCGATAAGGATAATTCCTCCTTTACGTAAGCTGCGCTCAAGAAGTTTGACAGTACCTGCAACTCCGCCTCCTATCCAAGTAGCGCCTACGCAGGCTGCCACATCAACCTTTTCGTCAGAAACATATCCTGCGGCATCTCCATGGATAAACTTAACTCTATCGGCAACGCCGAGCTCTTCAGCGCGGAGTTTCGCCTGCTCGCTAAACAAGCCACTCATATCTACGCCTGTACCTGTAATTCCATAATCTCGCGCCCAAGTACACAACATCTCTCCCGAACCGCTGCCGAGATCAAGCACGCTTGTCCCTTTTTCCATACGTAACGCTGTACCTAGAACAGCAAACTTTTCAGGCGTAAACGGATTATGAATCCGGTGAGCGCTTTCTGTAATATTGAATATTCTTGGAATGTCCATTGATAAAATCTTCCTTATTTTAATTTATTTACGACAACATATTATTATATTAATTTTATTTTTGCAAAATATTTTAAGACGATTTATTTATTTTCCTCATCCAGTCTGCACTTTCTTTAATTTCTTGTTTTGATAAATCAGGAAGACTACTCATCCATTCTTGTATACCAATGGCATAATCATCATTTATTGCTATGTTGTATAGAATTACAAAATAATTATAAGATATTATTTTTCTAAATACTTCAGGTTTTAAGTCATCAAAATCAATTGGTGGATTAAATCCAAATTTTTCAAATACTGGTAAATCCAATAATATAACTGGTTTAAATAAAATCAACATTATAGCTATATTTTCACATGTTTTAATAAATGAATTTAAAAAATAGTCAAAAGTCTTTTCAGAAAAGTAAGATATTCGTTTTTTATTATGAATTATATTATTAATTTGTTTTAATAAAGTTTCTAAATTTGATAAAAAATCAGTTTTTGAACTAAATTCTTTAAAATTTGGTATATCAAATATATAATTTTTAAATTTTTTTATAAAAGGAGTATCTATTTTACCAGTTAACCACTGTCTAGTTTCAGGTATATCGACATGGATATTTTCTTTATCTCTATAAGTAAAATATATGTATCCCATTGTATTTTCAATAGCACTCCTTAAAAGAAAAAAAGAAGTCTTTAATATTTCAATATTATTTAAATTTATGAAATTTGTTTCATTGGATAATAATGAAATATTTATAGACATTTCTAAGTCTCTTTCTATTGCTAATAAGACAGGAGACATCAATAAAGAACAATCTTTTGAACTAATACTAATATTAGCATTAGTTATTCCAAAATGTATAAACTCTTTGCAAGTCTCTATTTTTGTTGAGAAACTTGATTGTTTGATTTTTTTAATGTTTGTTAAAAAACCATTATTACAAGCTTTTAAAAAAATTTCTTCTTTAGAAAGGTCATAAATATTATCTTTTTCATTCATAAATTTTATATTTTTTGTATAGTCACCATCCATACATTGCTACAAGGAATAATTTGTTGTAATGTTTTATTTCTCTCAAAATTCACAAAGAATTTATCCGGAATTGATTTTGGGATATCAATAAAATAACCAACATCATAAGCATATTCTCCTTTGCATTCAGTGAATAATGCCAGCTTAATCAAATCAAACCAACGGGCTTTTTGATTTCTATTTCCTGCCCTTTTGGCTTCTATCACAATTCTATTTTCCATTGTTCCGCGAATATGAGCAATAATATCAGGAAACACTTTTTTGATATATTTTTCCCCTTTTGATGTTGTGAATTGTAAAAAACTAAATTTGCTGTCAGCAGAATCGGTTTCATTATCTACATCTCCTTCATCAGCTATTTTTACGGACTCCTTAAGTGCTTTTTGTAATGCTTTAAATACTTTCCGAATCTCATCATCGCCTATAATATGTTTCGTTTCGATTATTGTTATTATGCTTTGAATGATTCGGTTAAAATCGAGTGTTTTAGGATCTGTAAGTTTTTTATTATATTCACAATCTATATTCCATTTCGGCAATAAATATTGTAAATGCTCTGCCAATTTATGAGTTTGGCTCCTCTCATTAACTTCATTCTCAAGAAGATATCTATCATCTTTAATGAGAGCATTAAGCATATCTTTAATAATTGGATGGAATTGACAAAAATGAAAATAATGATGATAATTATTACATCTAGATAGACATTGACAAGAATTACAATACATTTGTCATTCCTTAAAAATCAAGAAATATACTAAACTAAAATGTAGTATACCATAAATTTGATTATTTTTGGATGATGTATTTTTATGAAGGATTTTGCGAATATTTTTTATTTTTTTAACACAATGGTATACCCAGCACAGCCGAGCGGTAGCGAGAAGGTATCCGCAGTGTTAAAAAAATGAAAAAGAAGGCAAAAGACAAATAAAAAAACGGAGAGAAAGGGATTCGAACCCTTGTTACCGTCACCGATAAACAGTCTTTCCAGGACTGCGCCTTCAACCACTCGGCCATCTCTCCGCTGATATTGGAAAAATATATGAATATTTTAAATGGATAAATAAAATACCAAATTTTGACGATTTAAACAACTGCTTTTTGCCTTTTTCTGTCGTTTTTACAGTTTTGTCTTTTGTTGTTACCACATTAGAGTACGTTTATAAGTGAAATATTTTTTAGTGTAAAAATTAACAACTAAATTTTTAGGCTCTGCATGTTTGAATTCATTTTCGTTTCATTATGCATTAAGAAAATGAAAAGTTCAGAGCCGACATTAAAAAATATGAACTTATGTACTCTGTGGTGGGTCTTTTTGGTTACTTTTTAGACTCGTGATAAAAAGTAACTTGCCGTGGGTCAACTACCCACTCTGTTATAATCAATAAAATATTTTCAAATCTTTTTTCTGATGACTATCCGACTGCTTAAAAAAGAAAAAACAAAAAAAAATATAAAAATTAAGTTTGAAAGAACAACTGCTGTTATAATCAATAAAATATTTTAAATTTGAAAATAAAACTTATTTGCTTTCAAATCCTTTCTCTTCCGTCCATCCTCCGCCCAACGCCTTGCAAATATCAACAGTGGAGTTCAAACGGTTCATCTGAGCCGTTACCAAATCAAGCTGCGACTGGAGATACATTCTTTCGACATCAAGAACATCAAGCAAATCTCCTAACCCCGATTTTTCTCTTTTAACTGCAAGTTCATAACTTTTCTTTAAAGCCTGAGTTTGCTTTTCTCTTGCCGTAAGAGTGTCTTTGGCAAATTTATTTGTATTTATAGCGTCTAAAATTTCTTTAAAAGCAACCTGCAGCGTTTTTTGATAAGAAGACAGCATCTGTTCATAACCTGCTTTTGCCGCCTGATAATTTTTTACAACTTTGCCGCCGTGAAATATAGGAAGAACTATATCTCCGGAATATGACCAAGTATCTTTATCATCTTTAAACAAATCTTCAAGTTCATAACTTGCCACTCCGCCGAAAGCCGTTAAAGATATTGTCGGAAAGAAGGCCGCTCTTGCCGAACCTATTTTTGCGTTTGCTGATTTAAGAGTCCATTCCATTTTTTTAACATCAGGTCTTCTGAGTATTAAATCCGAAGGAACTGCCGTAGGAATTTCCGGAATTATAATAATGTCTTCTATTTTATTGCCTCTTTCAAGTTCCTGTTCTATAATCGCTCTCGGATTTCTTCCTATTAAAATACTCAGCGCCGTTTCGGCGGTTTTTACATAATTTTCAACAGTGTACACCTGCGCTCTTACAGATTCCATTTCGGCTTCAACTCTTCTCAAATCAAGTTCGCTGATAACGCCTTTCTGATATCTGTTATTATAAACGTTATAACTTTCTTCTCTTGAACTTAAAGTGGTTTTTGCTATTTCAAGCTGCGAATCAAGCGCTTTGAGCTGAAAATAAGTTTTTGCGACTTCGGCTGTCAAAGTAAGTCTGACGGCATCTCTGTCTGCCTGGCTTGCAAGAAAATCAGATTTTGCAGATTCGCTCTGCTTGATATATTTTCCCCACAAATCCAATTCATAAGACGCCGCAACGCCTATTGTAAATCTTGAAGACAAGAACCCGTAATCTTTTAAGTCCTGAATTGATTTTGAATCGCCTGCATTTGCTTTCAAATCAATTGAAGGATAAAAATTTGACCTTGCTATAGTAAGCCTTGCTTTCGCTTCGGCGACTCTTGCCATAGCGGTTTTTAAATCCTGGTTATAGTTTAAAGAATCTTCTTCCATTTTATCAAGAACTATATCCTGAAAAACGTTCCACCACTTATAAATTTCAAAAGAAGCTATATCTTTATTTACCTGAGGATTTGAAATCTGCGGGTCGGACGGCAAATCTACGGAAGATTTTTTATAACCTCCGCCGACGCAAGCCGCAAAAGACAAAGATACCGCTAAAACGGGAAGAATTATTTTTTTCATTTATTTTACCTCTTGTTCCGTTAATTGATTTTTAGGTTTACCGATTTTTTCGCTTATCTTTGAAATTAAAACGAAAAACAAAGGTATAAACAACGGCGCGAAAACAGTAGCTCCCAACATACCGACAACAACCGCCGTTCCTATGGAGTGTCTTCCCGCAGCACCTGCGCCTGAACTTATTGCCAGAGGAATACAACCGAAAATAAACGCCATTGAAGTCATAATAACAGGTCTGAATCTCATCTTTGCTGCTTCAATTGCCGAATCAGCCAAAGATTTTCCCTGTTCCCTGAGCAAAACGGCAAATTCTACAATCAAAATAGCATTCTTTGCAGAAAGCCCTATAAGAGTTATAAGAGCTATCTGAAAATATATATCATTTGAAAGTCCTCTTAAATATACTCCGGCCAAAGCTCCGAAAACTGCAAAAGGAACGGCAAGAATAACTGCAAAAGGAAGACTCCATTTTTCATATTGAGCGGACAAAATTAAAAATACTATAAGCAATCCCAAAAGCAGCGTTACCGAGGAAGAAGAAGAAACGAGTTTTTCCTGATATGCAGAACCTGTCCATGCAAAAGAATAATTTTCACCGAGTACGCCGGCAGCCGTTTCTTCAACGGCTTTTATAGCCTGACCCGTGCTGTATCCTTTTGCGGGATTTGTTAAAATTTTTGCGGCTGGAAACACGTTAAATCTCTCCACGATATCGGCTCCGGTAATCTGGGTCATAGTGACTAAAGACTGCAGAGAAACCATCTCGCCTTTGGAAGATTTTACATATATTCCGGCTATATCGCTTGCATGCGATCTGAACTCGCCTTTCGCCTGCATCATAACCTTAAAACTTCTTCCGAATTTATTGAAATCGTTTACATAAGCAGTTCCGAAAGTAGCCTGTATTGTCTGATAGAGGTCATTTAAAGAAACGCCCATAGATTTTGCTTTCAGCTCGTCAACGTCCATTTTATACTGCGGCGTTGAAGCGTTAAAAGTGCTTGCGGTTCCGATCAGTTCAGGTCTTTTGCCTGCCGCTGCCACAAACTCTCTTACTTTTGTTTCCAAATCTTTGCTTGTGCCTTCGCCTCTGCTTTGTATATAGCCTTCAATTCCTCCGGTGGTTGACATTCCCATAATTGCGGGAGGATTAAACATCATCACAAAAGCTTCGGAAACATTTTGTGAAACTTCAAAAGAAATCTTTTTTATAATTCCGACGGCAGAATTGTCAGCCCCAGGTCTTTCCTTCCAATCTTTTAACATAATAAAGAAAGCGCCTGAACTGTTTTTTGTAGTGCCGCTTAATATATCAAAACCGGCAAGCGAAAGTTCCTGGCTTATATCTGCGTATTTCAAAAGAATATTTTCAACTTTTTTTGTGACTGCTTTTGTCTGTTCGAGAGAGGCAGCAGGGTCGAGCATTAAAGCGCCCATAATAACGCCCTGGTCTTCGTCCGGAAGCAAACTTGTAGGAACAACCTTAAAAAGAATAACCGTAGAAACGAGAATACAGCCTAAAACGGCAAAAGCCACCGGCATTTTTGTAATAAAAAGCCTGACTTTTCCGACGTAAAAATTTGTAATTTTCGCAAACAGCAAATCAAATTTGTCAAAGAAAAATTTTAATTTTGAGTTGGTTTGTTTTTTACCCAAAAGCATAACGCATAAAGCCGGAGTAAGCGTCAAAGCGACAAGTCCAGATATAACCACTGAAACAGCTATCGTTATTGCAAACTGCTGGTACATAATGCCGGTAAGTCCGCCCATAAAAGCAACAGGAACAAAAACGGAACACAGCACAAGAACAATTGCGACTACCGGTCCTGAAACCTGTTCCATAGCCTTTATCGTAGCATCTCTTACGCCGAGCTTTTCTTCTTCCATTATTCTTTCAACGTTTTCTATAACTATAATAGCGTCGTCAACAACTATACCTATGGCAAGCACGACCCCGAACAGAGTGAGTGTGTTTATAGAAAAACCAAGCGCCAGCATACCTGCAAAAGCGCCTACTATAGACACAGGCACCGCAAGACAAGGAATAACTGTCGCGCGCCAGTTCTTTAAAAATACGAATACTACCAAAAATACCAGAATCATTGCCTCAAACAAAGTATGCACAACTTCCTCAATAGAGGCGTTTATAAATTTTGTAGTGTCGTAAGAAACCACGTAATCCATTCCGTGAGGAAATTTTGCCGATAATTCCTTCATTTTTTTATCAACGGCTTTTGCAGTTGAAACGGCATTTGCTCCCGGAGACAAATATATTCCTATAGGAACGGCAGGCGCAGAATTATTATTGGCTATAAGCTCATAAGTCTGCGCTCCGAGTTCGACATCGGCTACGTCTTTGAGCTTCAATGCGCTTCCGTTTTGGTCAGACCTTAATATTATTTCTCTGAATTCTTCCGGAGTTTTTAATCTTCCCGGAGCTATTACGGAATACGATCTTTCCACGCCGGCAGGAACAGGACTCTGACCTATTCTGCCCGCGGCTCTCTGGGCATTTTGCTCCTGAACCGCCCTCATAACATCGGCAGGAGTAATATTCGCTTTTGACATTACATCCGGTTTAAGCCATATTCTTATGGAATAATCTTCGGATGTAAGAATACTTGCGTCTCCGACGCCTTCAACTCTTTTCAAATCGTCAAGAACGTTAACCAAAGCATAATTGCCCATATAAGTCGTATCAAGCGAAGAATCTTTTGAAATTATAGAAATGAGTTTTAAAATAGACGATGATTTCTTTTCAACTTCAAGCCCGTAACGGCGGACGTCTTCAGGAAGCACAGACTGCGCAACCTGAACTTTATTGTTTACGTCTATAAGAGCTTTATCCGCATCCGAACCTACGTTAAAATAAATGGTAAGGGTCATATTTCCGTTGCTTGTTGAAACGGAATTCATATAAAGCATATTTTCAACGCCGTTTATTTTTTGTTCCAACGGAGCGGCAACAGTTTCAGAAACGACTTCGGCGCTTGCGCCCGGATACTGGGCCGTAACTGAAATTGAAGGAGGAGTAAGCTCCGGATACTGGGCTATCGGCAGATTTACTATTGATACTACGCCCGCCAAAACTATCAGTATTGAAATTACCATGGCAAAAATCGGCCTGTCAATAAAAAACTTTGAAAACATTGTTTTATCCTGTACTTATTTTTTATATAACGTCATTTAAGAAGCAGTTATTTAGAAACTGCTGCCGAAGACGCAGCTACGGTTGAAGATGAAACCGCGGCTCCGTACTGTTTGTTATAAGCAGCCTGATAAGTTTCAGGAAGCGTAAAAGTCTTCATATCCGGAGATACTGTCATACCAGGTCTTATCTTAAGGGTTCCGGCGCTTACTACCGTTTCGCCGCCTTCAAGCCCTGAAGAAATTACGGCAACAGAATCTTTCATTCCGGCTTGAACAGGTTTTGCTTCAACGACGTTATTGCTGCTTGTATTTACCGTATAAACCATATATCCGTTAGGAGTAGTTACCAAAGCGCTTTGAGGAACTATGACGGCTCCCTTAAAAGTTACTCCTACTATTCTGACTCTTACAAATTGTCCCGGCGTAAGATCTCTTGAATAATCAGGATTTTTAACTTCTGCTTTTACTGCTATGGAAGCAGTGTTAGGGTCTTCAGCGCTGTCGAAAAATATAATTCTGCCCGGTTCTTTATATAAAGTTCCGTCCTGAAGCAAAACGTCAACTCTTATATCCTTTGAAACTTCCATTCTTTTTTTAGTGACAACCTGGTCTTTTAGGGCAGCTATCTGGCTGCTAGGCAGAGCAAAATTAACATAAAGAGGATTTATCTGAACCATTGTCGTAAGCAGAGAATTATCGCCGCCGACTGAAATTAAACTTCCGACGGAGTGGTTTTCTTTTCTGGCTATACCTGATATAGGAGCTCTTACTTTTGAATATCCCAAACTTATTTTTGCGTCTTGGACAACTGCGTCTGCCGCTTTATAATCGGCTTTGGCCCTTTCGAAAGCAGACAAAGAATCGTCATAGTCTTTCTGGCTTACGGCGTTATCCTTTATAAGTTCTTTCATTCTGTAATAGTCTCTCTGGGCTTTCTGTACTTCCGTGTTCACCTGTGCGAGAGAAGCTTCGGCCCTGTCCAAAGCGACTCTGTATTGTTCAGGATCTATAGTGAAAAGAATATCGCCTTTTTTAACATATTGTCCTTCGTTGTAAAGTCTTTCCTTCAATATTCCGCCTACCTGCGCTCTTATTTCAACTTCCAAAGAACCTGATACCTGAGCAGGATATTCAGCATCCCAAGGAATATCAAGTTTTACCGATTTTACAGCGCTTACAAGCGCCGGAGGCATCTGGGAAACAGGAGTTTGTGTACCTTTGCCGCATCCGCCGAGAAATAAAACGTTCAACATCAATACAATTGCAAGCAGCAAACAATTGTTTTTACCCATAAACAGCCTCCGTAAATATTATGATTATTAAGTTCAGTTTTGTAACTTTGACTTTTAAAATATACAAAAAAAATACTGTGTTTTCAACGATTTTTTTATATTAACCGTATTTTTTTAAATTTATTTTGCGCACAAAACAGCATATACGGGATTATAAGTTAAAGAGACTTTCCCGTTTTTTGCGTAGAGATTTCTGTACGTTTCGTCAAAAATCCGAAGCTTCTTTTTACTGAAATAAATGTCAGAAAAAGTATTTACTCCCGTATTTTTAAGATGACGTAAAACGTCGTAAGGACTGTCAAAATAAAGTTTTTCCGTTTCTTCTTTCAGCAGAATTACTTTATACCTGCCGAACATTTGTCTAAAATCGTCAAGGCAGTAATAATCAAGACCTACGCCGAGCACGGTTTTAACTTCCGAAATATTGCCGCCGGCAAAAACGGAAAAAGCAAGAATACCTTCCGGTTTAAGCATACCGGCTAATTTTGAAACGGTTTTTTCAAAATCCGAACACCATTGAAGACAGGCGTTTGATATTATAAGGTCAAATTTTAAATCTGTCTCTATTTCCTCTATGTCTCCGGGAATAAACCCGCAGTTCTGTATTATCTTTTCTGCATAATGTTTTGATTCGCATACGATATCGTTTGCCGTATAACTTTTATATGATATTTTTTCTTTGATTTTTTCCGTCAGTATTCCCGCGCCGCATCCGACTTCAAACACGGAGGAGAATTTGTTTCTTCCGAGCATATCAGTAAGTTTTTGCGCCATAATGATTTGCACGGCGGCATTACTGCAGTAGGTTTTCAGGCTTTTTTGAAACCTCTGCCTGATAAGATTTTTGTCAGCCATTTAATATGTCGTCCCACTTTTTGAAATTCACAAAAGGATAATGTCCGCCCTGAAGATTTTTAATAGAAACGCATCCTGACGCCTTCCAGAAACCGAGCTGGTTTTTAGGAGGAACAATCTTATCGCTTTCGGATATAAAAACCTTATCAAAAGGTAAATAACCGGCGCCGGAGCAGTCTCTTATAGAGATAAGTTCCTGCCGGAGTTCTTCAGGAGTTCTGCCGGAAAGAACAGGAAGAACATCGCCGGAAAACATTCTCTTAACAAATTTTTTGCAGGAAAGCTCATTGAAATTTTTAACGGTTAAATCATAAACGGCAGACGGAATTCCGAACTCGTCGTCAACCGGTTTCTGCGTGCCGTTTAAAGCTATTTTTACGCATGTGTCTTCAAGCCTTTCGCGAAAAAGCGACGCGATGAAAACTCCCATTGACCATGCCGCCAAAAATTTACTTTTATACGTTCCCAATTCAGGCCACTCTGCTTGAAGATTCCTGTAATCTTGAAACGAAATAACGTCAAAGTCTCCGCAGTCCAGACGGCTCACCGATTTTTCGTCCATTCCCCATCCGTTAAAAAATATTATAAGTTTATCGTTTTGTTTTCTGTTGAGCCACGAGTATTTCATTTCAAATCCTTATATCATTCGTCTTTATTTAAATATTTGCTTTTATAACGTCTAAAACATTTTTTACTTCGGCAAAAGACATATCGGCAATAAGAGAAAGTCTGACTCTTGAAGTATTCTGCGGAACAGTCGGAGGCCGTATTGGAAGAACAAAATATCCTTCTTCCTGCAGCATATCAGTTATTTTAACGGCTGTTTTATTGTCTCCCAAAATAACGGGAATAATCTGCGATTTGCCGCCGTCGTTAAGATATCCGTGGACTTCGTTGAAAAGAGAAGTTAGTTTGTCTCTTTTTGATTTCAGTATTTCATACTTATTTTCAATAAGCCAGTTGCTCCACATAACATTAACCGGCGCCATAGCCGTTGAAAAAATAAAAGACGACGCTTTATTTACCAAATAATCGACAATGGTTTTATCGGCAACGCAGAATGCGCCTACGGAAGCAAAAGATTTCCCCAAAGTCGCGGTTATAACGTCAACTTCATCTGAAATATTTTCTTTTTCGCATACTCCGCAAAGATTTTCTCCAAAAATTCCGAAAGCGTGCGCTTCGTCTATCATAAGAATACAGTCATATTTCTTTTTAAGTTCTACAAGTTTTTTTATGCCGGCAATATCGCCGTCCATACTGAAGACGGACTCCGAAACAATGAGCGCCTGCCTGTAATTTTGACGGTGTTTTTCCAGTAAACTTTCCAAATGGTCGTAATCAAGATGCTTATATCTGTGGAAATCAGCCTGAGACAGCCTCATGCCTGATATTATGCTTGAATGGTTTAACTTATCTGAAAAAATAACGTCTCCTTTTTCAACGAGAGCAGATATTACTCCAAGATTGCACTGAAACCCGCTGTTAAACAAAAGACATCTTTCTTTCTTAAAAAGTTCGGCAAGATTTTTTTCAAGTTTCGAGTACACCGCAGAAGTTCCCGTCAAAAGTCTTGAAGAAGCGGAAGAAAACAAAAATTCTTTGTCGTCTTTGCTTGATTTAAAAAATTCGCTTACAAGATCTTTGTTTGTGCTTAATCCCAAATAATCGTTGGAAGACAAATTAAGGCATTTTTTATTGTTAATAAAAATATATTTGCCTTCTTTATATTCAATATCGGAAATCTGTCTTAAACAATCACTCTTTTCAATGTCGGAAATTCTGTGTTTGTAATATTCCATAATTCCTCACTTTAATATATTGTTTACGGCTTTTCTGCATATTTCCACAACCGATTCCATTTCGGATTTTTTTATGGTGAGAGGAGGATTAAAATACATAACGTCGCCTATAGGCCTGAGCAAAAGACCCATTTTCAGAGCTTCTTTATAAATCCTGTATCCCGTTCTTTTTTTGCAGTCAAAAGGCTTTTTGCTTTTTTTATTCATGACAATTTCAAACGCGTTAATGAGCCCTGAACTTCTTATGTCGCCTATGTTTTTATGGCTTTCCAAGGCTTCTCTTACCAGAGAATTAAAATATTCGGCTTTATCGTTTGCTTTCTTTAGTATGTCTTCCTCTTTAAGAATGTTTAAAACCTCAACCGCCGCCGCGCACGCAAGAGGATTTCCGCTGTAAGTGTGGCTGTGGACAAAAGCTTTTCCTTTATTATAATCGGCGTAAAAAGCTTTATAAATTTTATCGTTTGTTACCGTAAGAGCCATCGGAAGATACCCTCCCGTAAGGCCTTTGCCGAGGCATATAATATCAGGCGTTATGTCTGCATGGTTACAGGCAAACATTCTGCCCGTCCTTCCGTATCCGACGGCTATTTCATCGGCAATAAGATGAACGTTATGCTTATCGCAGCACCGTCTTAATTTTTTAAGATACACCGGAGAATATATTTTCATTCCTGCTGCAGCCTGAATGACAGGTTCTAAAATAAAAGCGCTTGTTTCGTTGCCGTATTCGTCCAAATATTTTTCCGCCGATTCAAAACATTCCGCATTGCAGTTTTCTCTGCATTTGCCGTATCTGCATCTGTAACAATCCGGACCGTCGATTCTTATAACGTCAATAAGCAGCGGCTTAAATATTTTGGAATATAAATCGACTCCGCCTACGGACAACGCCCCTACCGTTTCGCCGTGGTAAGCGTTTGTAAGAGCCATAAACTTTTTTTTCTGAGGATTGCCTGTCTGATAATGATACTGAAAACTCATTTTCATAGCGGCTTCAATTGCGGAAGAACCGTTATCCGTAAAAAAAACTTTACTTAACCCGCAAGGCAGTTTTTCAACGAGCTTTTCGCATAATTCAATTGCAGCTTTATGGCTGAAATTTGCGAAAATAACGTGTTCAAGTTTATCAAGCTGCCTTTTAACCGCATCATTAATTCTTTTGTTGCAGTGTCCGAGAAGATTGCACCACCACGAACTTACGACATCCGCGTATTTTTTACCGTCAGCGCCGTACAAATACAAACCTTTTGCGCGCTCTATTATAATCGGAGGCAGGTCTTCGTAATCTTTCATCTGGGAACACGGATGCCAGATATATTTTAAATCTTTCTGCGCCAAATTCATTTCATACTTCCTTGTAAAGACGTTTAATAACTTCGGCTTCTGCGCCGATATCCTGCGAATTTTTAGATACCGAAGCTATTACAGGAACGCCTGTAAACTTTTCTATTTGTTTTTTATTGTCCATGTGCATAAAATCATTTTCGTCAAAATAATTCATAATAACGCCTTTTACGGCGATATTTAATTTTTTTGCATACTCAACAGTCAAAACCGTACTGTTTATAGTCCCCAGCAAAGAAGAAGCTACTATAACAATATCAAGATTAAGCCTTTTAATAACGTCGGTAAGCATAATTATTTTATCGTCAACGCGGAGCGGACAGACAAGACCTCCGCTGCCTTCAACGGTAATATATTCGTAGACGGATTTTAATGAGTTAAAATCCCGTTCTATTTTTTCTAAATCAACAGGTTGGCGTTCAATTCGGGCGGCAAGATGAGGAGAAACCGGAGTTTTGTAAATAAAAGAAACCAGCGTTTGAGGATTTTCTTTAATACCTGAAACGCCGCAGACATATTTTGCATCGCCGGGAATAAGTTCCCCTCCGACATCTTCGGCTCCGCTTAAAGCGGCTTTGTAATAACCTGCGTTTACTTTACCGGCGCGCAGCTTTTTTAATATCAGACCGGAAACAAAAGTTTTGCCGACATCTGTCGACGTCCCTGTTATAAATACAGCCCTGCTCATGATTTTTGCACTTTAAATCCCAATCGGGAGATTGTTTTCATATCTTCGTCTATTGAAATTCCCTGCGTTGTAAGCATATCGCCGGAGATTGTCGCATTTGCCCCGCAGCTGAACATATTTTTGCCTTTATTGCTGAGAAGTTCTCTGCCGCCTGCAAGACGTATCATTGCTTTCGGAAGGACAAATCTGAAAACGGCTATAGTTCTGCGGACTTCATCATCCGTTAACACTGCATTATTCTCGTAAGGAGTCGCTTTTATCGGATTTAAAACGTTTACAGGCACGGACCTTATATCCATTTCCCTTAAATTAAGCATTATATCAACTCTGTCTTCTATTGTTTCTCCCATTCCTATAATGCAGCCGCTGCATACTTCAAGACCGGCTTTTTTTGCATTTTTTATAGTGTTAATTTTATCTTCATACGTATGTGTTGTGCACACATTGCTGAAATTTTTTGCCGAAGTTTCAATATTGCAGTGGTATCTTGATACTCCTGCATTTTTTAATTTTACAAGCTGCTCATAAGAAAGCAGACCGTGCGAAGCGCATAATTTGATTTGGCACGCCTGCCTTATTTTTTTATAACTGTCGCATACATGAGAGAGATCGTCATCGGTAAGTTTTCTGCCGGAAGTTACTATCGAAAATCTCACAATGCCTTTATTATGGTTATGCAAAGCTTCGGCGACAATACTGTTTGCATTTAACAAAGGATATTCCCTGACATTAGTTTTATAATGAGCCGACTGAGCGCAGTATTTGCAGTCTTCCGAACATCTTCCGCTTTTGCCGTTTATAATGCTGCATACGTCAAAAGACGCGCCGCAAAATTTATTTCTTATTTCATCGGCATATAAAGACAATTTATTTAAATCTTCGTCAAAAAGAGACAAAGCTTCCGATCTGCCGACTGCGTATCCGTTTAAAACTTTTGATTTCAAATCTTCTATCATAAAAATCCGTTTTTTAACCAATATTTGCTTGATAAATGTTATAATATAACAAAGTTGATTGTCAACCTGTTTCGATAAAAAGGTTTACAATCAAAAACAAACATATTTTACGGTATTAAACGGAAATTTTGTATAATATAAAAATGCGGATTTTATTCTGTCTTCTTTTGACGTTATTTATGTCTTCCTGCGCCGTTTTGGATTATCCTAAGCGGATTGCGGGTTATTCAACGGCAAATTTTGAAACAGAACAAAAAGGAAAATTTTCGATAAAAACAAATTTATCCGCGCAGAAAGCATATAACAAATGCAATCTTTTTCTTTTTGAAAAAAGCATCCAGACTAACTTTAAAAATGACAAAAGAATGTATGTAGTGGCAAGTAAATTTTCTCTTCTTTACGAATACTGTCTTGATTCTACAGAGGTTGGTTTCTTTGTGCATCCGCTGGAAGAGGAAACTTCCGAAATACAAGTTATTTCAAACAACTCAAAACTTGCAAAATTCGTTTATGAACAGCTTTCCGAATACATAAAAAAATAAACGCATTATTTAAATAAACGTTATTTCGGTTTTGGCATTTAAAATTGAAACTATTTTGCCGGTTATTTCTTTGCGCGGCAAAAGATTGTTTTGAAGATATGTTTCCTTTTCTTTATTATCTGCCGTCCCGATTATAAAATGCACGTTTTTTGCAGTTTTTAAAAGGTTTGCAAGCTGAGACGCCTGCCCGCAGGCTTTGCTTTCCCCTGTTAAAATACGGTAACATTGGTTTAACGTTATTACGCCTTCACAGGCAAAATCTATCCCTTCAATTGTATATACCGCTTCAGGAAGCATTTTACAGCCGTTAATTATTTCTATTTTCGGAATTATATTAAGTTCTCTGCAGTACATTTTCATTGTTGAAGAACCGCATATAGCCTTTATGCCTTCTGCGACGGAAAAATCACGGCATATTTTTGAATCGTCATTTTTATTTGCGGGAAGTCCTGTTAAAATTGTTATCATGAAAATATTGTATCATAAAATTTGTTGACATTTCACAATCTTTGGCTTATATTTATATTGCCGGTGGTTGGTCTCGCTAAGAGCCTTAAATATCAAGGACTTCCGAGAAGCCGCCGGCATCTTTTATTTAATGACAATATTTCATATAAACAAACAAGTATTAAAAAAGAAGATTCCCCGAATACCTTGCGATAATCGGGGAAGAACTTCGGAAAATTTATTATAGCAAACCTTCTCTCTCGGATATGCTATGGAAAAATTATAAGTAAAATTTGATATAATGTCAATACTCTTTTTCCATAGGAGGTTCAGTGAATAAACGGATTTTAGGTCTTGATATTGGGATTGCATCCGTTGGTTATGCTCTTATAGATTTTAATGATAACTTTGAGAACCAACAACTTTCTCAAAACAAAATAATTGTTTCGGGAGTAAGACTATTTCAAAAAGCAGAAAAATCAGATGGTAAATCTCTTGGCGAAGAAAGAAGAATCGCAAGATCAATTAGAAGAAGATTACACCGTAAAGCTGAAAGACTGAAAGATATTCGTAATTTATTTGTTGACAAAAAATTAGTAACTCCTCAAGAAATTGACACTTCAGAAAATAACTCACAAAATATTTATAAAACACAAAAAGGCGAGAAACAAATAACTCCTTGGCAGTTACGAGCAGAAGGATTGGATAGACTTTTAACAGGCAAAGAATTTGCTATTGTTTTATCTCATATAGCAAAACACAGAGGATATAAATCAACAAGGAAATCAGAATTAAAAACTGATGATGCTAAAATTGGAGAAATGCTCACAGGCATAAAAAATACAGAAACCAAACTAACCGAAAATAATTACAGAACTGTCGGTGAAATGTTTTATAAAGACAGCGATTACGTCTCTAATAAACGAAACAAAGCAAACAAATATACAAATACAGTATCAAGAGAAAAACTTTATGAGGAAGTAAAAATATTATTTGAAACCCAAAGAGAAGCAAAAAGTATTTTTGCAAGTAAAGAATGTGAAGAACAATATACAAATATTGCTTTTGAACAAAAAACTTCAGGCAGTATAGACAAAATGGTTGGAAAATGTTTATTTGAACCTGAAGAATTTCGTTCTCCTAAAAACACATATTCGGCAGAAATATTTAAAATTTTACAAAAAATCAACAATTCCTCTCTATTAGATATCTCAACAGGTGAAATTAAAAAATTTACAGCAGATGAAATAAAAACATTATTTGTTTTAGTACATAACCAAATAAAAATTACATATACAACTGTAAGAAATACTTTTAATCTTCCGGAAAATATTATATTCGGGAATGGTGTAAAATACGGAGAAACAACAAAAAATAAAAAATCAGCAAAAAAACAAGAATATAATCCTGAAAATGAAGAATTCATTTCAATACCTACTTATCATAAATTAAAAAAACTTATTATTTCAAAACTTTCAGAAGAGAAATGGAACGATTTAATTAAAAATATAGACAATTTAGACATTGTCGTATCTGCAATAGCTCTCTATAAAGATGATTCAAAAATAACTGAAAATTTACTGAAAAAAAATATTGCCAAAGATATTATTGATACTGTTCTTGAACTGGATTTTAAAAAATTTATACATATATCAACTAAAGCTCTTGCAAAAATAAATAAATTTATGCTAAACGGATTGACGTACGATAAAGCTTGTCAAGCTGCCGGATATGATTTTAAAAAAGGAATTGCAAACTCAACAAAAACAAATTTTCTACCCATACCTACAGAAGACGAACAAATAACAAATCCTGTTGTAAAAAGAGCTTTTGCACAAACAAGAAAAGTAATAAACGCCTTGATAAGAGAATACGGCAGTTTTGACATGATAAATATTGAATTAGCAAGAGATTTGTCTCATTCTTTTTATGACAGATTAGAAATAAAAAAAGGACAAGAAGAATTTCAAAAACAGAAACAAGAAGCACGAAATGAATTGGCAAAAGAATTAGGAATAGACAGTTCAAGCGTAAAAGATTCCGATATTCTTAAATACCGTTTATGGAAGCAACAAAACGGATACTGCGTTTATTCTCAAAAACTCATATCGGTGCCTCAATTATTGGAAGAAGGTTTTGTAGATATAGACCATATAATTCCTTACAGCCGTTGTTTTGATGATAGTTTGAACAATAAAGTTATTTGCTTATCAAGTGAAAACAGACAAAAAAGCAATATGACTCCTTATGAATATTTGACGAAAAACAATAACTGGGATAATTTTACTGTATTTCTAAAAACATTAAAACAATTAAAATTACCTAAAATAAACAGGTTATTAAAACAAAAACTTGACGATACAGATTCAAACACTTTAAAATCAAGAAATTTAAACGATACAAGATATGCCGGCATATACATAAAAGATTTTATTGAAAATCATTTAATATTTGCAGAAAATAAAGAAATCAAAAGAAAAGTAAATGTATGTTCAGGTTCAATGACTGCTCTATTACGTCATAAGTGGGGTTTTGAAAAAAACAGACAGGAATCACATCTGCATCATGCATTAGATGCAATTATCGTAGCTTCTATTACAAACGGGATGGTTAATCTAATATCTTCTTGCGCAAAAAAAATAGAACTTGGAGAATCTGTAAAGACAAATCCTAATAAAACAGGTATTCTAAAAAAATATAAGCTTATTTTTCCGTATCCTTGGAAAAATTTTAGAAATGATGTGGAACAATCATTAAACGGTATTTTTGTATCAAAAGCCCCTAGACACAAAGTGACAGGAAAAGCTCATAAAGAAACAATATACAGTGCAAAATATATTGATAATGGATATACGACAGTGAAAACATCAATATTTGATTTGTCATTAAAAAAACTTCAAAATATGCATGATATTGAACATAACAGAGTTATTTATGATTTACTAAAACAAAGATTAGAACAATTTAATGATGATCCCCAAAAAGCTTTTGCAGAACCTGTCTATATGCCTTGCAAAGACAAATCAAAACGTCCCGTAATTAGAAGTATTAAATTAAAAGATAATACTCAATCCGGCATTTTTGTAAGAAAAGGATTAGCACAACAAGAACTTATTCCTAGAGTTGATGTTTTTACAAAAAATAATAAGTTTTATTTGATACCTATTTATGTATCCGATTTTAAAAAAGGAATTCTTCCTAATAAAGCTATAACCGCAGGTAAAGATAGAAAAGATTGGACTATTATAGACAACACTTTTGAATTTAAATTTAGCCTATTTAAAGATGATTTAATAGGTGTAAAAAAGAAAAAAGATAAAGTTCTAAAAATAGGTTATTTTAACCAAGCAGACAGTAGTACTGCTAACATAAAAATATCTAATGTAATAAATAATCTAGAATTTAATTATGGGTCTAAAACATTAATTGATTTTAAAAAATACAATATTAACGTTCTCGGCAAATACTTTGAAATTAAAAAGGAAAAAAGATTAGATATAAAAATAAAAAACAATAAAAAATGAGTTGGAGAGTTATTTATTTTTCAAAGCCGGCTAAATTAAAAATAGAATCTTCACAGCTAAAATATATTCCTGATGAAGGTGATGTTTTTACAATACCAATAGAAGATATTTCGGTAATCCTGCTTGAATCAAATCAGATTTTACTGACATCTGCATTAATATCAAAATGTTGCCAAAATAATATACTTATTTTTTCATGCGATGACAAACATTTGCCTTGTGGCATTTTTATTCCGTTTCAACAACACAGTAGAGTATCTCAAATATCAAATCTGCAAATAAAAAGTTCAGAGCCATTAAAAAAAAGACTATGGCAACAAATAATAAAATCTAAAATCTATAACCAATCTACAGTTTTAAAATTATTTAATCTTAACAATGCGACCTTACTGTTAAAAATTTCAGAAAATGTTAAATCCGGAGATTCAGACAACAGCGAAGCATATTCGGCAAAAATATATTGGCAATCTTTATTTGGCGACTTTACAAGACAAGAGGATAACAAAATAAATGCTTCTCTAAATTACGGCTATGCAATATTACGAGGAGCCATTGCCCGTGCTATATCATCCTTAGGACTTATGCCGAGTTTTGGAATATACCATTCAAACGATTTAAACGCCTTCAATCTAGCTGATGATATTATAGAGCCGTTCAGACCATTTGTTGATTTTAAAGTTTACGGTATGTTTAAAAAAGAAAATAATTTCAAAGAACAAACTTTAACGACCAAAGATAAATTTCTACTCACAGGAATTCTTTTAGATAAATGCATCTATAATTCTGAAACAACATCTATATTAAATGCTATAGAACTAACGGTTAACAGTTTTGTTTTATCACTAAAAGCAAACACCAACTGCTTAAATTTATTGGAGTTTAATATTGAAAACAGATGATACAAGATATATGAGAATACTTGTAATGTTTGACCTACCAACAAATACACCCGAAGAAAGACATAATGCAGCAAAATTCAGACAATTTTTAATAAAAGATGGTTATTATATGTTGCAGTACTCTGTGTATTGCAGAGTATGTAAAGGTTCTGACAATACAGAAAAACATATAAAAAGAGTAACATGTCATTTACCACCTGAGGGAAGTATAAGGGCATTGGAAATAACAGAAAATCAATACAATAGAATGAAATTATTAATTGGACCAAAAAAGATATCCGAACAAATAGATGAACGGCAATTGATCCTTTTATAAAAAAAACAAAACAGCAAACAAGTTGAAAATTCAACAAGTTTGCTGTTTCCCATTATAGCACATCCGAGAGAGAAGGCAAGCTATAACATGCTTCGTTCTATTATGTTTTCTACTTTCATTATAGCACATCCGAGAGAGAAGGCAAGCTATAACGCAAGAGTTGCGACTGTTGCTTCTGCTTGTATTATAGCACATCCGAGAGAGAAGGCAAGCTATAACAGATACGGTCTGGGGTTAGGCTTAAATTCAATTATAGCACATCCGAGAGAGAAGGCAAGCTATAACTTATATATAATCGGACAATGTACGCTAAAAATTATAGCACATCCGAGAGAGAAGGCAAGCTATAACATCGGCTGTTCTCCTAAATGTGCTAATGCTATTATAGCACATCCGAGAGAGAAGGCAAGCTATAACACGCTTTTCTTTCATATTTAAGTCAAGATGATTATAGCACATCCGAGAGAGAAGGCAAGCTATAACCTTTGCTCTGCCATATACTATATCTTCCAAATTATAGCACATCCGAGAGAGAAGGCAAGCTATAACTTAAGCTTCTCAAATCCAAATAACCGCCGAATTATAGCACATCCGAGAGAGAAGGCAAGCTATAACCCATATTGGTTTGGGTAACCATTATTATTTATTATAGCACATCCGAGAGAGAAGGCAAGCTATAACAGATACGGAGCAGGAATAGGCTTAAATTCAATTATAGCACATCCGAGAGAGAAGGCAAGCTATAACTTGAATAATTAAAAGGTCTGCCGTCTTCAGATTATAGCACATCCGAGAGAGAAGGCAAGCTATAACAACAATATCAAGTTCTAATCGTAAGATATTATTATAGCACATCCGAGAGAGAAGGCAAGCTATAACATAAAATCTGTTCCAACAATAAAAATATCAATTATAGCACATCCGAGAGAGAAGGCAAGCTATAACTACATAAACAATAAGAAAATAGATAAATTGATTATAGCACATCCGAGAGAGAAGGCAAGCTATAACTGCAGTATTCGGCGGGATAGTTCTTGATGAATTATAGCACATCCGAGAGAGAAGGCAAGCTATAACTATACAAGTTCGATTACTTGAGGCATATTTATTATAGCACATCCGAGAGAGAAGGCAAGCTATAACTTTAAAAATTTAACAATTTTTAATAGATTGATTATAGCACATCCGAGAGAGAAGGCAAGCTATAACATTCAAATCCAGCTCCTTCGCTTCTGCCTTATTATAGCACATCCGAGAGAGAAGGCAAGCTATAACCACTGGCTAGGAATAGATGATGATACAGGAATTATAGCACATCCGAGAGAGAAGGCAAGCTATAACAACGCGGTATACCGGGTCTTGTTGACCACAATTATAGCACATCCGAGAGAGAAGGCAAGCTATAACTGATTTTCCTGATAAAGTTTTTTTTAAAATATTATAGCACATCCGAGAGAGAAGGCAAGCTATAACAGCCGTCGCTGGACATATCGCAGGGGATATATTATAGCACATCCGAGAGAGAAGGCAAGCTATAACCGCTGTTTCTCCAGTTGTATTTTCAGAGGTATTATAGCACATCCGAGAGAGAAGGCAAGCTATAACCACGCCCCCGTTTTATTTTCGCCCATTATTATTATAGCACATCCGAGAGAGAAGGCAAGCTATAACTCGTCTACTCCGATTTGGATAGCTTCTTGAATTATAGCACATCCGAGAGAGAAGGCAAGCTATAACTTAAACCACGATTTGGATATTCCTTGCTGAATTATAGCACATCCGAGAGAGAAGGCAAGCTATAACTATTTGTATATTGTTCTTTATATCTTGGTAATTATAGCACATCCGAGAGAGAAGGCAAGCTATAACCGACAACTCAACTCCCTGCTTGTCTATTCTATTATAGCACATCCGAGAGAGAAGGCAAGCTATAACCCCTCTAGCGTCCATTTGTAATATGCCCTGATTATAGCACATCCGAGAGAGAAGGCAAGCTATAACCTGTCTCTGGATATTATTATCGGCGCGACGATTATAGCACATCCGAGAGAGAAGGCAAGCTATAACTTAAACCAAGATTTATTTATTCCTTGTTGGATTATAGCACATCCGAGAGAGAAGGCAAGCTATAACCAGTACATTATCTAGGTACTTATATTCTCTATTATAGCACATCCGAGAGAGAAGGCAAGCTATAACTCAATATATCGCTTACTTAATAACTCCAAAATTATAGCACATCCGAGAGAGAAGGCAAGCTATAACCTAAACCATTCGTTCCAGATGAGTTGATAGATTATAGCACATCCGAGAGAGAAGGCAAGCTATAACTATTGCTTCGCTTAAATCTGTATATGCTGAATTATAGCACATCCGAGAGAGAAGGCAAGCTATAACAGGACTTTGGTATGTGTATCGAGCCGACGCATTATAGCACATCCGAGAGAGAAGGCAAGCTATAACAGTCCAGTCATTAACAATTATAGAAGTATAATTATAGCACATCCGAGAGAGAAGTTTTCTTATAGGCAGAAAAGCATATATTTTACTATCTTTCTATTATATCAGTATGAATATAAAATTTTGAAGCTAATGCAGAAATTATCCTGTAAACAGATAATAACAATATATAAAATCTACTAACTATTATTTATAATTAAACTATTTTTTTACAATATAAACAAAAAAGAAAGCTCTCTTAGGAAGTTGCCAGGATTACAAAGCCCGGGTTCCCAAGAGAGCAATAATACTATAATATAAAATAAGAAGAATATCAAGATTTGAAGATTTTAGCTGAAACAAAAAAATTCTCGTCCGTAGTGTACATTTTCAGTACATGAGGACGGGAATTTTTAAATATACCAGATTTTAAGATTTGTGATGAACTGAAGTATTTTGCTTCCGTAATCTTTATACAAACTTAAAAGTTTAAGATGAAATAAAATAAATTCCAGCCGCAGTGTACAAGTTTAGTACATAAGGCTGGAATTTATAAAATTGTAATCCAAAAATTTTAAGTTTTAAGCTATGGTTTTTATTTCGGTGTCTATAGCCTTCTCCGCCAACTCTATAGTACACTTCGTTATCACTTTTGAACCTATTCTTACGACAGGTCCTCTGGCGCACTTTTCGAAACAGAAAGAAGCCTGAACTTCAACTTTATCCTGAATATTTTTCTTTTCAACCAATTCAAGAATTGATTTCAAAAGTTTCTGGGAACCTCTTAACATACAGCTTGTCCCGAAACATACGTTTATTTTAAGAGTCTTTTCGTGTTTGCCTTTATGTATTGTAAACGGATTTTCGGCAAGTCTCTTTCTGCTTGTATGTGAAGTATGCAGACATTCGTGGGCTTCATGGCTGCCCGGTTCTTTTAAGAAATCTTTATATATTTTCTGAACATAAGGATTGTCCTGAGGTTTATGAAGTTCCAAAACCTTGTCGTTTTCATAAAGACATTTTGTTCTTTTTGACCTTACGTCCAAACTGTTATAAACAGGCTGTCCCGCTCCGCCTATACATCCGCCTGGGCATGCCATAACTTCTATCAAATCATAATGTTTATGATTATACTTTATATCTCTTACGACTTTTCTTGCGTTTCCGAGTCCGTAAACAACGGCTACTTTCAAATCTTTGCCGTTTACCGACACGGTTGTTTCTCTGATTCCGTCTTCGCCTCTGACAAAACTGAATTCGTCAACTTCGTTAGAATCTTCTTTTGCCAAAACGTTTCTCAAAACGGCTTCTGTTACGCCTCCGGAATTTCCGAATATAACGCCTCCGCCTGTTTTGAAACCTAAAGGCATATCAAATGCAGACTGTTCCAAATCCTTAAAAGACAAACCTGATTCTTCTATCATTCTTGCCAGTTCCTGCGTAGTCAAAACAAAATCCGTATCAGGAAGACCGTCTTTTGAGAGTTCAGGCCTTCTTGCTTCAAATTTCTTTGCGGTACAAGGCATAACCGATATAACGACCAAATCTTCTTTTTTAATGCCGTACATTTCAGGCAGAACTTTTTTTGCAAGAGAGCCGAACATTCCCTGAGGAGAACGGCAGCTTGAAAGATTTTCTATCATATCAGGATAATACTGTTCGACAAATTTAACCCATGCAGGACAGCAGGACGTAAACTGAGGGAGCTTTTCGCCTTTTGAAAATCTGTCGACGAATTCTTTCGCTTCTTCGACAATTGTCATATCGGCGGCAAAAGATATATCAAAAACTTTTGCAAATCCTATAGTTTTTAAAGCCGTAACCATTTTTCCGGCTGCTTCGGTTCCTGTTTCGTTATTCAAGCCGAAAGCTTCGCCGATTGCGGCTCTTACTGCAGGAGCTATAGCTACTACAACCGTTTTATTTTTATTGCTTAAAGCATTCCATACGTGGCTGACTTCCGATTTAGGAGTCAAAGCGCCGGTAGGACAAACTCTTGCGCACTGTCCGCAATATACGCATTCGGAAGATTCCAAATCTTTTCCGAAGCTAGGACAAACGGCTGATTTTGAACCTCTGTGGGCAAAGTCAATCGCTCCGACAGTTTGTATTTCTTCGCAGAATCTTACGCAGTCTCCGCAAAGAACGCATTTGTTAGGGTCTCTGACCAAAGAATACGTTGAAAAATCCTGAGGTTCTTTTTTCATAACGTTTTTAAATCTTATTTTATGTATTCCGAGTCTTCTTGCAAGCGTCTGAAGCTGACAGCTTTCGCTCTTATGGCAACTCGTACAGTCTTTATCGTGGTTTGCAAGCAAAAGCTCGACTATCATTTTTCTCATTTCTCTGATTTCTTCATTATTAGTTACAACGACCATACCGTTTTCAGGAGGCGTTGAACAGGCAGGAAGAATTCCTCTTTTTTCAACATTTACCATACAAAGTCTGCAGGCACCGTAAGTGCTGAGCTCAGAATGATAACAGAAAGTAGGGAGTTCTATATTTGCTTTTCTGATAACTTCCAAAAGGTTTTTCTCATTATCAAAACTGAATTTTTTACCGTTTATCGTTAATATTTTTTCCATTATTTTATCCTCTCTTAATCGCCCCGAATTTACATGTCGCAACGCAAACGCCGCACTTTACGCATGTTTTCTGATCAATAATATGCTTTTCTTTTAAAGCGCCTTTAATTGCTCCGACCGGGCATTTTCTGGCGCAAGCAGTACAGCCTATACATTTATCTTGATCAATCGTTATATTAATTAAACTCGTACAACTCTGAGAAGGACATCTTTTTTCTTTAACATGGGCGTCATATTCGTGTCTGAAATATTTTAATGTTGACAAAACAGGGTTTGGAGCCGTTTTACCGAGACCGCACAAAGAGCCTACTCTTACCGTATGGGCCAATTTTTCAAGTAATGGAATTGTTTCTTCCGTTGCTCTTCCTTCCGTTATATCTTCAAGCATAAGAAGCATTTGTCTTGTTCCTTCTCTGCACAAAACGCATTTGCCGCATGATTCATGCTGGGTGAACTGCATAAAAAACTTTGCTACGTTTACCATACAAGTCGTCTGGTTCATGACTACAAGTCCGCCTGAACCGACCATAGCGCCTACTTTTCTTAAAGAATCAAAATCCAAAGGCAGATCCAAATGCTCCGCAGTCAAACAGCCTCCGGAAGGGCCTCCGATTTGTACGGCTTTGAATGCGCCTTCGACTACGTTTCCCGTATCGTCTGTTACTCCGCCGGCTATATCAAATATTATCTGTCTTAAAGTCGTTCCGAAAGGAACTTCAATCAAGCCTGTATTTTTAACGTGTCCTGTCAAAGCAAAAGTTTTTGTCCCTGTTGAAGTCGGAACTCCGAGACTTTTAAAAGTGTCCGCTCCGTCTTTTATAATTAAAGGAACCGTAGCAAGAGTTTCAACGTTGTTTATAACCGTAGGTTTTCCCCACAAACCGCTTTGCGCAGGAAAAGGAGGCTTAGGCGTAGGCATTCCTCTCTTGCCTTCGACTGAAGCTATCAACGCCGTTTCTTCACCGCACACAAAAGCGCCGGCGCCTTCCATAACATGCAAATCAAAACTGTGGTCTGAGCCGAAAAGATTTTTACCTAAAACTCCGATTTCATTTGCTTTTTTGATTGCATTCTTCATTCTCTCAACTGCAAGATGATATTCCGTTCTTACATAAACGTACCCTTCATCCGCGCCGATTGCTTTTGCGGCTATAATCATACCTTCTATAACGCTGTGAGGATTTCCTTCAAGAACGCTTCTGTCCATAAACGCTCCCGGATCTCCTTCGTCTCCGTTACAAATAACATATTTCTTAGGACCAGGCTGGACTCTGGTTAATTCCCACTTTCTTCCTGTAGGAAATCCGCCTCCGCCTCTTCCTCTTAAACCTGAATCTAAAATTTCTTTGCAGATATCTTCGGCTGACATTTCAAGACAGGCTTTTTTTGCCGCATAATATCCGCCGATGCTTATATATTCTTCAATATCTTCCGCGGCAATTCTTCCGCATTGTTTTATAACGTGTCTGTGCTGTTTTTTGTAAAAAGGAATTTCATTAGGCCCTTTATAAACGGAACCGTTTTCACTGTAACACAATCTTTCTACGACTTCGCCGCCGATAATGCTTTTTTCCAATATTTCCTTAACGTCTTCAACTTTAACTTTTGTATACAAAATATCTTCGGGAAGCACGGAAACCAAAGGTCCCATCTGGCAAAATCCCTGACAGCCGCTTTGAGAAACAAGCATTCCTTTGCTTTCTTCTTTTAATTCAACGCATACTTCTATGTTTAATTCTTTAGCCGTTTTTAAAAAAGCATCATAAACTTTCAAAGCTCCGTTTGCAACGCATCCGGTTCCGGCGCAAAGAATTATTCTTTTGTTTATTTTTTTTGACGCATTTTTTACTTTAGCTGATATTTTATCCAAATCGGTATTCATTATTTTTCCTCCTGTTTCATAATATCGTCAATAAGCTTTGAGACTTTTTCAGGGGTAACCTGACCGTGAACATCGTTGTCTATAACCATAACAGGAGCAAGCCCGCATGCGCCCAAACATGATACCGTTTCTATAGTAAACAACATATCTTTTGTAGTCATTTCCGATGCGCCGAGCTTTAATTTTGTTTTTATGGCATCAATCAAAAGCGTTGACTTTTTAACGTGGCATGCCGTTCCGTCGCATACTTTAATGATATGTTTACCCTTAGGTTTCAGCGTGAAATGTGAAAAAAATGTTGCCACGCCGTATACTCTTGCAGGAGAAATGTTCAGTGATGAAGCTATAAAAGCCAGCATTTCCTCCGGAAGATATCTGTAAACATCCTGCACCGCCTGTAAGATAGGGATAAGTTTTGCTTTATCTTTGCCGTTCTCTTCCAAGATCTGACAAACCCTATCAAACTTCCCGTAATTTTCCATCTTCATTTCTCCTTACTTCAAATCTCTTTTTATTTGTTCATCTATTTTTTTAGAAAGCACCGCAAGAGAAGACGCTAAATTCTCGTGCTGCACGACAACGTCTTTAGGAACATTTATTTTTATGGGAGCAAAATTCCAAATAGCTTTTATGCCCGCTGCGACCATTCTGTCGGTAAGCGCCTGCGCGCATGAGGCAGGAACGGTTAATATGCCTATTTGTATTTTCATTCTGGAAACCATTTCTTCAAGCTTGTCAATTGAAAATACTTTTTTGAAATTTATAAATTTATCAATTTTATCCTGGCTGTTATCAAAAGCGGCAACTATTTCAAGTCCGAATTCCTTAAAGCCGTGATATCCTAAAAGAGCATATCCCAAATGCCCGGCGCCGATTAAAACGGCTTCGTTTTTTGTATGAAAACACAAAAAATTTTCTATATGGGCAATCAAATCTTTTAATTCATAACCTATTTTAGGTTTACCTTCCACCCCGGTAAATTCTATATCTTTTCTTACCTGAATAGGACTAAAGCTAAGCCAGTTTGCAATCTGTGTGCAGGAAACGCAAACAACGCCTTCACTTTCCAACTGCTTTAAGTAATGGCGGTATACCGGCAGTCTTCTTATTGTAGCTTCCGGCACATCTCTTCTGTTATCTAAAACTACTTGATTTTTCAATGATTTTTCCTACACACTATATCAATGGATAATTTTTTATAGATAAAATTATATCTATAAAAAATTATTTTGTCAATATGTAAAAAAAACGCAGATATATTTTTATACTTTTGCGTTATACAGTCCAGATTACTTTTTATTATAATAGGTTAATGCTTCTTTTAAATGTTTCTGCAGATCTTTTATTCTTTGTTCATCCGTAGGATGAGTTGACAAGAATTTAGTTATTGAATCCTGTTTACCCGAGCCGCCGGCAGACATTCTCTGCCAAAAAGCAATCGCTTCATTAGGATTATATCCGGCTTTTGACATCAAGATAAGCCCCATGTAATCCGCTTCCGATTCATGCTTTCTGCTGTACGGAAGAATAACGCCGACATTGCCGGCAACATTTATTCCCTGCAAAATCAAATCTTTATTAGGATTGTCGCTCAGAGCAGTATCTCCCACGGAAAGCCCGAGCTGCAATATCTGAGCCTGTGAAGCTCTTTCGGCTCCGTGTCTGGCGACGGCATGCGCAATTTCATGAGACATCACAGTCGCAAGACCCGCTTCTGTCTTTGTATACTTTAAAATTCCGGTATAAACGGCGACTTTACCGCCCGGAAGACAAAAAGCGTTTGCTTCGTCATTTTCAACCAGAGTAAATTCCCAGTCATAGTTTAACCCTGAAGTTTTTGCAATTTTTTCTCCGACTTTTTTTACAAGAGCGCCGTTAGCGGCATCCTTTGAAATTTTTGCTTCGGATAAAAAAGTTTTATAGCTTGCAGCTCCCGCCGCAACTTCTTCGCTTTCGCTGCTTAAAAGAAGACGGCTTCTTCCCGTTATAGGAACGGAAGAACAGGCGTTTACAAACAGGAATATAAAAGATAATAACATCAAATATTGTTTCATTTATTTATTTTCCGCTTCATATAATACAAAATTTTAAAACAAATATATATTGACAAATAAACTTTCTTATGCTATACTGGCACTCAATAATAAAGAGTGCTAAAATATAGGAGGTTAAAATGAATTTATCTAAATTTACAATAAAATCACAGGAAGCCCTTGCCGATATGCAGGACATTGCAACGCAGTACGGCAACCAGGAACTTACTCCTGAACATCTTTTATACGCATTATTAAAACAGGAGCAGGGTATTGTCGGCGCTATTATATCAAAGTTATCGGCTGCCGAACAAAACCTTAAACCTCTGATAGAACAGGATATTTTAAAACTTATTGAAGCAAAACCTAAAGTTTCAGGCGCGCAGACTTATATTTCTCAGGATTTAAACAAACTTTTTACGACTGCCGAAAAAATTGCAAAAGATTTGAAAGACGAATATGTTTCGACAGAACATCTCCTTTTGGCAATACTGGAATTTCACGGGTCGGACGGATATAAAATATTAAAAAAATACGCAATAACGAAAGATTCTGTTTTAAAAGCTCTTGTGGACATAAGAGGCTCTAACAGAGTAGTAGACCAAAATCCTGACGACAAATATCAGGCTTTGGAAAAATACGGAAAAGATTTGACAGAACTTGCAAAAAGAGGAAAACTTGATCCTGTTATCGGAAGAGACGAAGAAATAAGAAGAAGCATCCAGGTGCTGTCAAGAAGAACAAAAAATAATCCCGTTCTTATAGGAGAACCGGGCGTAGGAAAAACGGCGATAGTCGAAGGGCTTGCCCAAAGAATAGTGTCGCATGACGTGCCTGAATCGTTAAAAGACAAAAAAGTCATAGCTTTGGATTTGGGTTCTTTAATAGCCGGAGCAAAATACAGAGGCGAATTTGAAGACAGACTTAAAGCCGTATTGAAAGAAATCCAGGCGGCGCAGGGTAAAATCATTTTGTTCATTGACGAAATACATACTATCGTCGGAGCCGGAGCGACGGAAGGCGCAATGGATGCCGGCAATATGTTAAAACCTATGCTTGCAAGAGGAGAACTGAAACTTATAGGAGCAACAACTCTTGACGAATACAGAAAATATATTGAAAAAGATAAAGCGCTTGAAAGAAGATTTCAGACCGTTTATACCGGCGAGCCTTCAATAGAAGACACAATTGCGATACTGAGAGGGCTTAAAGAAAAATATGAAGTCCACCACGGAGTAAAAATTAAAGATTCGGCTCTCGTAGCGGCCGCAGCGTTAAGTTCAAGATATATAACAGACAGATTTCTGCCTGATAAAGCAATAGACTTAATAGATGAAGCCGCCAGCAAATTAAGAATAGAAATTGATTCAATGCCTACAGAACTCGATACTGTTGAAAGAAAAATAAGACAGCTTGAGATTGAAAAACAGGCCGTAAAAAAAGACAGTGACGCCGCTTCAAAAGGAAGACTTGCGGCAATAGAATCAGAAATAGAAAAATTAAAAATGTCGTCAAACAATATGAAAGTGCACTGGCAGAAAGAAAAAGACGCGATATCTGCAATAAGAAAGCTTAAACAGGATATAGACAGACTCAAAATTGACGAACAGAAAGCGGAAAGAAACGGAGAGTTAAACACGGTTGCCGAAATACGTTACGGCAAAATACCGAAAATAACAGAAGAACTTGAGAAAGAAAATAAAAAACTTGCAAAAATACAGTCGGATAAAAAGATGCTTAAAGAAGAAGTCGACGATGATGATATAGCGTCTGTTATAAGCAAATGGACGGGAATTCCCGTTTCAAGAATGCTTGAAGGCGAAATGCAGAAACTGCTGAAGATGGAAGACCGGCTGCACGAAAGAGTAATCGGACAAAATGACGCCGTAATTGCAATTTCCAATGCTGTAAGAAGGTCAAGATCGGGAATATCCGATCCTAACAAACCTATGGGTTCTTTTATATTCCTCGGACCTACCGGCGTAGGAAAAACAGAACTCGCCAAAGCGCTTGCGGAACTTTTGTTTGACGACGAAAAGAACATTGTCAGAATAGATATGTCAGAATATATGGAAAAACATGCCGTATCAAAATTGATAGGAGCGCCTCCGGGATATGTCGGTTTTGAAGAAGGCGGACAGTTGACCGAAGCTGTCAGAAGAAGACCTTATTCTGTAGTCTTGTTCGATGAAATAGAAAAAGCTCATCCTGAAGTATTTAATATAATGCTTCAGTTATTGGACGACGGAAGACTTACGGACAGCCAGGGAAGAACAGTAGATTTTAAAAATACCGTAATTATTATGACGTCAAACATAGGTTCTCAGTGGATTCAGGAAAGTTCGGATTATGAAGAAATAAAAAAGAAAGTGGACGAAACACTGCACATGCAGTTTAAACCCGAATTTTTAAACAGAATAGACGAAATAATAATATTCAGAAGGCTCGAAAAAGACGATTTGAAAAAAATAATAGATATTCAGTTAAACGCAATTACAAAAAGGCTGGCAGAAAGAAAAATAACGTTAACTCTTACGGATAAAGCAAAAGATTTTATATCGACGCAGGGGTACGAACCGGCTTTCGGAGCAAGACCTTTAAAAAGAGCTTTGCAGACGTATGTTTTGAACCCTTTATCTGCAAAAATAATAGCCGGCGAATTTACGGAAGGGAACAGCATAAAAGTTGATTTGGATAAAGATAAAAAAGAACTTACATTTAAGTAATTCACAGCTGTAAAATAAAAAAAGACGGGGTAAATTTAAAACCCGTCTTTTTTTTATTATATTTTGTTGTAAGAAATATATTTTTACTTTTTTCACGAGACAAAAAAGTAAACAAAAAGCCCCACCGCTAAACACATTCTCTTATATTTTTCAATGCCATCACTGAACCCCAGACAGATTGACTTTGTCAACAGTCTGCCCAACATCAGTTAAAAATCCTCACTACATAATGAAACGGATTTTTATTCAAACAAACAGTGATTAAAAACTTCTGCAATTATAGTTTTTACATTGAAAAATATTTCGTTCATAATCGTGTTTTTATGCGGTAATTAAAAAAAAACAAGATAAGAGAGAATGGATTAAAAAAACCCGTCTTTTTTATTATAGTTTATTGTAAGAAAATTTTTATTAAAAGTATTTTTACTTTTTTCACGAGACAAAAAAGCAAAGCCCCTATTTTACCGGAGACAATATAAGTCTGTAAGGCCGCTGTTTGAAATATTTATTTGCGACGGCTGTTATATCGTCCGAAGTTATCTTTTCCAGTTCTTCGATATATTTTTCGTCATATTCATATCCGAGTCCGGTAATTTCCCTGAAAGCCAGATAATAAGCCTGCCTTTCAACAGCCTGATGGTCTAAAAGATATACCCCTTTTATAAAATTCTTAGTATCCTGAAGTTCCTCAGAGCCTATTTTTTCAGAACATAAATCTTCGGTTATTTTTTCTATTCCCTTTTTGGCAACATCTATATTTTTCTTATCAAGCCCCAAATAAATTTCAAAGTAACTTTTATCTTTTCTTGTAGGATATATTGAATTAACTTCATAAGCAAGGCCGAGTTTTTCCCTCAGTTCGACAAAAAGCCTTCCCGTCATTCTTCCGCCTAAAACGGCGTTAATCAGCTTAAGCGTTGCAAAATCTTTGTTTGATACGCTTGCCGCAGGATAAGCATAAAGGACAAAAGCCTGGTTAAATTTTGATTCTTCAACAACATCTTTCTCCGCCGGATTAACATACAAATCAAAAGTTTTTTCGTTCTTTGCGTCAGCAAGTTTTAAAGTAGAAAAATATTTTTCAAGACTGCTTTTGAGCTGTGATTTTTTAATATTGCCGACTACCGTAATTACGATGCCTTTTGAAGAATATATTTTTTCATAGGCTTCCTGCAAATCTTTTTTCGTTATAAGATCAAGAGTTTCGGCTTTGCCGTATTTAACGTAAGAATAAGGATGAGAAGGGCCGTAATAATCAGCTATAAATTTATCGTTGGCGGTCTGTCCGATGCTGTCCGTCCGGCTTTTTAAAAGTTCTTTCATTATTATCTTTTCTTTTGCCAGCTCCTCTTCGTCTAAAGCAGGATTTAAGATGATATCGGCTAAAATTGCGCATGAAGCGTCAAAATAACAACTCATACAGTTTAAAGTAAATCCTGAATAATCATATTCAACGTCGCTTGAAATAGAAGAACCAAGATTTTCAATATCTGTCGATAAAACGTCGGAATTTCTGTTTTTCGTCGATTTGTTCATAACGTCGTGAAGCAAAGAAGTAACGCCGGCAAGTTTTACGTTTTCCTGAAGCACAGAAACCGGAGAATAAAATTTTAACGAAACTATTTCCACCGAATCTGTTTTTTTATATATGACTTTAATGCCGTTTTTTAAATTAAAAGTTTCCACAATGCCTCCGAATAATATCTGATTACAAAATACCAGAAAAAATAATGCTAAATATAAATGTTTCATTTCGGGAATATTACCGCCTTGGATAATCTGTCCTGAGAATAATATTTTTTCATAAATTTTTTCACGTCTTCAACCGTTACTTTATCTATATTTTTTAAATAGTTTTTAAATTCAGGCAAATGCCCCTGAAGCTGCCAGTAACCGAACTGGCCGGCCTGCTCGTTAAATGTCTGAAGTCCGAAAAGCCAGTCTGCCTTTATGTTCATTTTTATCTTGTCCAATTCTTCCTGTGTCGGTCCGTCATGGGCATATTTGTTTATTTCTTCCGTCAGAGCCGCCATAACTTCATCGTATTTATTCTGTTCAAACACTGCCGATATAAAAGCAGAACCTGTTCCTTTCAAAGTCATATATGAAGAACTTACCGCAAAAACAAGTTTTTTCTCTTCTTTTAACGTCCTGTAAAGCCTTGAAGATTTCCCCGAACCTAAAATATTTAAAGCGATATCGGCAGTATAGATATCATCAGACGACATATCAGAACCCAAGAACCCGGCAAGAAGATATGTGTGCGCGGTTTTGTCTTTTATTGTAAAAGTTTCGCCTTTTTTTAATGATTCCGTAAGAACCGGTTCCGCCGGAACTTTTTCCTTTACGGCTTTTCCCAAAGTTTCTTCTATCGTTTTTTTTGTTTCTTCAACGTCAATATCTCCTACGACAGACACAACCATATTTGAAGGAATATAATGAGTTTTAAAATAAGAAATTATGTTGTCTCTTGATATGTTCGCAATGACGTTTTCATTGCCTATTATGCTGTTTTTATAAGCGGATTCTTTATACACAGTCTGCATAAAATATTCAAACAGCTGGGACTGAGGATTATCAAGATGCCTTTGTATTTCTTCTATAACGACTTTTCTTTCCTGCGTAATTTCCTCTGCAGGAAATAACGGATTTAATACCGTATCGGCAAGCATCTTTATCGCTTCGACGTACCCGTCTTTTTGTATGTCTATGTAAAAACACGTATATTCTTTTGAAGTTGCGGCATTGATTATTCCGCCCATTTTTTCAACGTTTCTCGTCATTAAATCGCCCGGATAATTTTTGCTTCCTTTAAACAGCAAATGCTCTATAAAATGAGACAGCCCGGCCTGCTGTTCGTTTTCGTTGACAGAACCGACTCTTACCCATATATTTACAGATACCACGGGAACCGAAGCATCTTTTTTTATAACTGCGTTAAGCCCGTTTGAAAACTTCATAAATTCAGCTCCTTTATAAACATCGGCATAAACCGACGTTATCAAAAACAATAAAACTGCAGAAAGTAAAATCTTTTTCATTTTTATTTTTTTAAGACACCTTTATTTTTAGCTATCATGAAAATATCAACTATTGAATATGCCCACAAAGCGGCGAAAAATACGTCAAAAAAAGTCATAGTTTTAGGATTATTGTCCTGAAACCTGTAATATATTTCTTTAAACTGCTCGAGATTATCATAATTTGCGACAGCGGTTAAAGTGTTTCTATCGACTTCTGAAATGAAATTAATCCCGAGTATAATAAACAATCCGGCCGCCAAAGCAATAAAAAAAACAGCTCTTTTCCACTCTCTTATGACTAAATGCCCCGTACCGGGACCTAAAATAAGCGTCGTCATAGCCGCAAGCAGCACAATTATTTTATTTCTGTCCATTTTTACCTCTGAAAATATTATACAAAATTACAGTTCCTGCACCCATCCGTTGTGAAGTCCGACTTTTTCAAAATATTCTACAATATCGTCATATTCTTTCTGAGTCAGTTTTCTGTTTATTTCTTCAAACTTATCCGAAATATTAGCCGTATGGTACTGGGCCATAACGCTTACGTAAGTGTCTTTTGATATTTCACCGGCGATAAAATCAAAAACTTCTTTAGAACCTGAAACATTATTAGGCAGAACCAAATGTCTTATAAGCAGTCCTTTCTCCGCTATTTCGCCGCCGTTAATTTTTAAGTGACCTTTCTGTCTGAACATTTCTTTAACGGCTCTTCTGTTATTTTCGACGTAATTATCTATTTTTGAAAACTTTTTTGCGTAAAAGTTTGAAGAATATTTCATATCGGGCATATATATGTCTATAAAATCTTCCATAAGTTCAAGAACTTCAACGCTTTCATAACCGCCGCAGTTAGACAATACCGGAATAGTCAATCCTTTCTGCTTTGCTATAAAAACAGTTTCGGCAACAAAAGGATAAACATGGGTAGGAGTTACAAGATTTATATTGTTTGCGCCTTTTTGCTGCAATTCAATCATTTTATCCGCAAGATTTTCAGCGGTTACGGCATTTCCGTTTGACAACTGGCTTATAGGATAATTCTGGCAAAATACGCACGACAAATTGCAATTTGTAAAAAATATTGTGCCTGAACCGCTTTCGGCCGATATAGGAGGCTCTTCTCCGTAATGGAGATTAATGCTTGCGACCTTAACTTCTCTGCCTGTTCTGCAGGCGCCGGTCTCGCCTTTTAAACGGTTAACGCCGCAGTTTCTCGGACATAAACGGCATTTTTCCATAAGTTTGTACAGTTTATCTATATTATAATTCACTTTTTTTCTCTCTATGCCCGTCCGGAGTTGAACCGGAATCACTGGTTCCGGAAACCAGCGCTCTATCCGATTGAGCTACGGGCATATCCTCATTATTGTTATTTTATCAAATTTGACTGTTTATAGCGATATTAAAATAAAAAAAACAGGCAAGTTAAACCGTAATTGCCTGTTTTTTTATTATTATTTTTTCTATTTGCCGAGAACTTTTTTTATCTTTCTCAGAAAAAGCTCGTTTTCTTTTCTTGTTCCTATTGTAACTCTGAGCCAGTTAGGCAATTCGTATTCGTCCATTGCCCTTATTATAACGCCTTCACAGAGCATTTTTTTGAAAACGTCTTTTCCTGCAAGAGGAGCAACCGAGAACAAAATAAAGTTACCGACGGAATCAACATACTTAATACCGAGTTTTTTAAATTCGCCGTATATAAACTTCATTTCTTTTCTTACGTGAGCAAGACTCTTTGTAACCTGCGCTTTATCCTGAAGACTTGCCGCAGCTCCGACCTGGGCAAACATATTGAGATTGAAAGGCGGTCTTATTCTTTCAATATAGTCCACTATTGAATCGCTTGAAAAACCGTATCCGACTCTTGCTCCGGCAAGAGCATAAATTTTTGAAAACGTTCTAAGTATTATCATATTAGGATATTTATTCAAAAATTTTAACGTGTCAGGATAATCTTTTTTATAACTTGCAAATTCGTGATAAGCTTCGTCCAAGATGACAACAGGTTTCAAGCCGTATCTGTTTGTCGGCAAAGATTTCATAAAGTCTTCAAATTCTTTCACAGTGTTATATGTGCCGGTAGGATTATTCGGATTAGCAATAAAAACCGCTTTTGTATCCTTTGTACAGGCTTTTGCCATAGCTTTTAAATCGTGGTACAAACCCTCTTTCATAGGCACTATAACGCTTTTTGCGTCCATAAGTCTTACTGCCATCTGATATCTGATAAAAGCATGTTTTGAAATAACTATTTCGTCTTGTTTCGTAAAGAACAATCTTCCTATAATTTCGATAAGCTCGTCAGACCCTGCCCCGACCAAAATATTTTTAATATCCTGTTTGAATTTTTTTGCTATCGCCATTTTAAGTTCGGTAGAATTAAAATCAGGATAAAAATATACTTTTTCCGCAATATCTTTCATCGCTTTTACCGCTTTCTTTGAAGGGCCCAAAGGGTTTTCGTTAGAAGCGATTTTTATAATATGTTTAAGGCCAAGTTCTCTTTTTAACGTTTCTATCGGTTTCCCCGCTACATAAGGTTCAAACGACAAACAATTTTTTCTGACAATTTTACAAGCGTCAAATTTTTCCATTTTTTTCTAAATCTCCCAATTTAATCGGCTTTCGGATATGAGCCTAATACTTTTAAAAAGACACAATCCTTTTCGACTTCTTCCAAAACTTCACGGACTTTTTTATCATCTGCATGTCCGACAAAATCAAGGAAGAACAAATACTGCCATGCTTTTTTCTTTGTAGGTCTTGATTCTATTTTGGTCAAATTTATTTTATTTTTGCTGAAAACCGACAAAATATCGTGCAAAGCGCTGACTTTATCCTTTATTGAAAAAATAATCGTAGTTTTATCATTGCCAGTTCTTAAAGCTTTATTTTTTCCCAATACAAAAAATCTCGTCCAGTTGTCCCTGCTGTCTTCTATTGATTTTGCCAAAATATTCAGATTATAAATTTTGGCGGCAATCTCTGAAGCCACGGCGGCGGAATTTTCGTTCTTCGCGGCAAGTTTTGCGGCCTCAGCCGTTGAACCTACCGAGGAAATTTTAGCGTTAGGCAGATGCTTATGCAGCCAGCTGCTACACTGCGCCAAAGGCTGCTGATGCGAATAAACAATTTTAATGTTCTCCATATTCCCATTTGACAAAAGGCAAGGAGAAACCCTCATATTTATCTCATTTATAACGTTAAGTTTTGTGTCAACCAAAAGGTCAAGAGTGGTGCTTACGGCGCCTTCGTTAGAGTTTTCTATCGGGACAACGGCAAAATCGGCTCTTGATTTTTCAACTTCGTAAATGACGTCTTCAAATCTAGGCAAAGAAATAAATTCCGCTTTTGAACCGAACTGTCTCAATGCAGCCTGATGCGAAAACGTTGCTTCCGGCCCGAGATAAGAAACTTTTATTTTTTCTTCCTTAGCCCTGCATACGCTCATAACTTCTTTGTAAATATTAAGAATGTCCTCTTTTTCCAAAGGACCGGGATTGTTTTTTAAAAGATTGTTTATAACTTCGACTTCTCTGCTCGGAACATAAACTGTTTTTGAAGCCGAATTTTTCAACTCGCCTATTTTAACGGCCGTTTCGGCTCTTTCGTTAAGAAGTTTTAAAATTTTCAGATCTATGCCGTCTATTTTATTTCTGTATTCCTGCAATTTATCATTCATAGATATCTCTAAATAAAAATTTTTCTTTAATATCAAACATTTTTATTATACAACTATCAAAAACCATTTGCAAACACAGTCTCTTTTTAGTAAAATCAAAAGACTTTTATTAAGACAAAAGTCCATATTTATTGATAATAGTATAAGAGGTGACAAAAATGAGTTGCATTTGTTCAGAAGAAGTAAAACACATGTGTACTGTTGCTAAGGGCGCAAAACACGGTCCTGCTCCTATTCCTGAAGAAGGGAAATGGGTAAAAGCAAAAGAAATTACTGACATCAGCGGTTTGACGCACGGAGTAGGATGGTGCGCACCGCAGCAGGGAGCCTGCAAACTTACTCTTAACGTTAAGAACGGCGTTATAGAAGAAGCCCTTGTCGAGACTTTGGGCTGTTCGGGCATGACGCATTCCGCAGCTATGGCGTCGGAAGTGCTGCCTGGAAAAACTATTCTTGAAGCATTGAACTCCGATTTAGTCTGCGACGCAATCAACACTGCAATGAGAGAATTATTTTTGCAAATAGTTTACGGAAGAACACAGACTGCATTTTCAGAAGGCGGACTTCCGGTAGGCGCAGGTCTTGAAGATTTGGGAAAAGGCT